>ERZ808240.831-NODE-831-length-39683-cov-18.344908_pt1 | contig 39683 bp, 29 predicted proteins | sample MGYA00521084_ERZ808240 | MGnify/ENA primary metagenome ERZ808240 (study PRJEB31516, sample SAMN03275571) | gut metagenome | biome: mammalia-associated habitat; material: feces | host: Papio cynocephalus | place: Kenya | collected 2012-08-06 ... | reverse complement strand
CGCAGCACGCGGTTCGCCATCTTGGCGATGGCGGCGTTGTGCGTGACGATGACGACTGTGCAGCCGTAGTCGCGGTTGACCTGCTCCATGAGGGCGAGGATGTCCTTGGACGTCTTGTAGTCGAGGGCGCCCGTGGGCTCGTCGCACAGAAGCAGACCCGGGTTCTTGACGAGCGCGCGGCCGATGGCGCAGCGCTGCTGCTGGCCGCCCGAGACCTGGCGCGGAAACTTGTTGCGATGCTCGTAGAGGCCGAGGGACCTGAGCAGGTCGTCGATCGGGAGCGGGTTTTTGGAGAGATGTGCCGTGACCTCGATGTTCTCCTTGATGGTGAGGTCGGGCACGAGGTTGTAGAACTGGAAGACGAAGCCCAGCTCGCGACGACGGTACTCGCCCACTTCGCTGGGCTTGAGGGCCGTGAGCTCGCAATCGCCCACGGTGATGCTGCCGCCGTCGGCATCCTCGAGGCCGCCGATCAGGTTGAGGAAGGTCGACTTGCCGGAGCCCGAGGGCCCGAGCATGACGCAGATCTCGCCGCGCATGACCGTGGTGTCGACGCCGTCGAGCACAGTGATGCGCGCCTCCCCGTCGCCGTAGTGCTTGGTAAGGTTCTGGACGCGGACATAGGGCTCGTGCGTTGCCATGTCATCCCCCAACAGTTAACCGGTTGCTACTTATGTTCTTCTCATAGTAACCAACGGATAACTGTCTGAAGTTTACGACCGACGACTTTTTAGCCGGGTCGGCCCCATATTTCAAAACGCAAAGGCCCGCCTTCCGGATTGGCGGAAGACGGGCCTGGTGAGGGGATCGCTTGGAGACCAGCAGGTCCTCGGTGGCAGGTTCGTTTGACCGGTCATGCATATCTGTCCCAAACGACCGGTCATTGGGGACGTATACGAATGACCGGTCGTTTATTTACGTCCCCAATGAGCATTTAGCTGCGGCGACGAGACCAGATGATGAAGCCCGCGCCGGCAACGGCAAGCGCGGCCGCCACGATCAGAGCATCCGTCGTGCGGTCACCCGTACTCGGTAGGCCAAAGAGGGCCTTAGCCATCGCTGCCTTGGGTGAGTGCTTGTCCTTGGGCCCGTCCGAGGTCTTGGGCGTCTCGGGCTTCTTGGGCTCTTCCGGCTTCACATACGTGTTGTGGAACACGATGCCGTCGACAGGCCCGCCGCCCACGGTGTAGCTCACGCTTGCCACCAGGCTGCCGCGACCGTCGTCGACCACGTTGACCGTAGCGGTGTAGACGCGCTTGTCATATGTCACGCCGGACTCGCCGCCCGCGATCTCGCTGACGGTGTATACATGCGTACCTGCGGTGTCGTAAGCGAACTTGCCAAAGCTGATGGTGCCCTTCGCGTCGTTCGCCACGACGCGCTCGGTGCCGTCGTCACCGACGAGCTTGAAGGAGAACTCGCCCTCCTTGATCTTACGACCTTCGAGGATCTTGACCGCACCGAGCTTGACCTTGGTCGGCTTGGCCTCGTACACGTTGGAGAACATCGCCTGCTGCGCGTCCTTGAGCATGTGGATCACGCTGAGCGTTCCGTCGCCGCCGTCGGTCACGGTCGTCATGATGGTGTAGGTCGCGGCGCTCATGGTCACGCCGTTCTTCTTGCTGCCGCCGCCGGCCTCGCGCAGCGTGTATATATGCGTCCCGGGCTTGTCGTAGGTGACAGGGCCCATGGTGATCGTGCCGTCGGCGGCGTTGGTGCCGGTGGCGACCACCCGCGCGCCCTCGCCCTCGCCCTCGCCCTCGACGAGCTCGAACTCGAACTCACCGGCAGCAAGGTCGCGCCCTGCGAGCTGCTTGGTCGCGGTGATCTGGTCGGTCACGCGGGAGTCGGTCGGCGTCACGCCGTACGTGTTGGTGAATGTGAACGCAGCGCCCTCGGCCGGATCGCGCGTCACGGTGAGATGGCCCTGGCCGTCATCGGTCACGGTGAAGGAAACTGTGCGCTTGGAGTTGATATCGTTGGTCACGCCGGGGGCGCTGCCGGTCTCTTCGATGGTGTAGGTGAAGACATGGGAGCGGACCTTGGGCTTTGAGGCGTCCGTGCCAAGCGCCTCGACCGCAGCGTCGTCAGAGCCGCTCGTCGTATACGCGGCCGTCTCGAGCACCGGGGAGTCGAGCGAGATGTCGACCTTGGCCCCAGCGTCCGGCACATCGTCTGCCGAGGAATCGCCCGCAGCCGCGCCACCGCTGGCGCCGGAACCTATCGCGGCAGCCTCAGCGTCGTCGGCCTCGTCGACGGCGGCACCTTGCGCGCCTTCCGCCGGGGAGGCACCGCCCGTATCGCTCTGCGCCGAGATGTTATCCGCATCAGCCGTCGCACCCTGCGTCACCGGCTCTTCCCCATTGCCGAGCGCGGCATTGAGGTCGTCGAGCGAGAACTCGATCTCGCCGAAGTCGATGTCGCCGTTCGCGTCGTTGGTCGCGAGCCAGCTGCCCGAGGGCATGGGCGCGTACGGGTCCTCGCTCGAGAGCTTGAACGTGAACTTGCCCGCGATATCGCCCGGCGTCAGGCCGTCCGCGGCGTTCAGCACCTTGGTACCGTTGAGCCGCACCTTGACCGGCTCGCCCGTCGAGTAGACGTTGCTAAAGACGCCGCTATCGCCCGCGATGAGCGGGCTCGCCGAGAGGCTGCCATCGCCGTTATCGACCACGCTGACGGTCACGGTGAAGCTCGCCGTCGCGGCGCTCACGCCGGCGGGAAGCCCCGCCGTGTCCTCAAAGGCCACGTACTCGACCGTCCACTGGCGCTTACCGTCCGCCGTCGCGCCGAGGCGAGCGCGTCCGGAGCGTACCAGCTCGGCCAGCATGTCGGTATCGTAGGAAAGCACGCCAAAGTTCACATTGCCCGCGGCGTCGTTGCGCGCGCTCATCAGCGGAAGCTCGGTTCCCGCATAGGCCAGATGGAACGTGAACTCGCCGTCGACGAGCGCGCGGCCCGTCATCTCCTTGCGGGCGGCGATTGTCGCCGAGACGCCACCGGGCGCATCGGTCGAGGCGCGGTAGCTGTTGGAGAACGGCACCACGGCGGCCGCGGCGGCCGTCTGGCCCGTGGTGTAGCTATAGCTGCGCTCGCCGGACGCGCCGCCGGAGACCGTCGTGGTGGCGGTCAGCGTGGCGTCGCCGTTGTCGACCACGGCGATCGTCACCGAGCGCGCGGCCGTATCGTAGGTGTAACCGCTCGGCGCATCGCCGTTCTCGACCACGCTGTAGGTGAAGGTCTTGCCGGCATCATCCTGCGTGAATGTCACCTCGCGCCCGGAGAGGACGTCGATCGAGGCGGTCGCGCCGTCGGTCGCTGCGGGAGCCGTAAAGCTGTTGGCGCCGGTGCTCAGGCCGAGCGCGGCGGCCGAGGCCTCATCGGCGGGCGTCACGGTAAAGGTGAACTGACCGTCCGCTATGTCGCGTCCGTTGAGCACCTTGGTGATGCGCAGCCCGCCCAGGGCGCTGTAGCTGAGGGACGACCCGTAGCTGTTGACGAAGGCGGCGTTCTCCACGGTCGGTGCGGCGGCCGTGAGCTCGCCCCTGCCGTTATCGGTCACGACGACGATGGCCGTGGCGACGTGTCCGTCGTAGGTGATGCCGGGCAGGTCGCCCGCGACCTCGCGGATCTCGTAGCGGTACGTGCCCGCCGCGATGAAGCGGATCTTGCCAAAGCGCACGGCGGTCTTGCCGTCACTCGCGTCGCGGCCCCAGACCGAGACCTGGGTCTGGATCGGCAGCGGCGTGCCCGCGGGCGAGCCCTCGGCCGCCGCGATCTCGAAGTCGAAGCGCTCGTCATCGGCCCAGTCACGGCCGGCGAGCTGCTTGGTCAGGCCAAAGTCGATCTCGGTCTCGAGCGGCACCGGCCGGTAGCCGTTCTCAAACGTGTCGCCCGCTTGGCCAAACGAGGCTGTGGCGCTCAGCGTACCGTCGCCGTTGTCGACCACGGTCACGGTGATACCGAGCTCATCGACCGTGGCGCTCACGCCCTCGGGCAGTTTATCGGTCCGCTCGTCGGCGGTGTACTCGATGGTCCAGCAGCGTTTACCCTCCTCGGTGGTGCCGGGCGCGGCGTAGCCCGCCTCGACCAGCTCGGGCAGCGAGACCGTCCCCTCGTCCGCCGCATCGGCGCTCGCCGTGGTATAGCGGATCGGCGCGAATGTCACCTTGCCGTCCTTGTTCTTGGCGGTATCGATCGCCGTTTCTTCCTTGGCGTAGGCCAGATCGAACGTAAACTCGCCGTCTGTCATCTCGCGACCCGTCAGCATCTTGTTCGCGCTCATGACGAGTGCGCCGTCGGCCGGCGTCTCGGCCGTGTAGCTGTTGGTGAATGTGGGATTCTCGATCGGCTTCACGGTGGCGTGCAGCGCGCCCGCGGCATCGAAGACAACCTCGATCGTCACCACGACGGCGTTGTCGCTGTACGCGATACCCTCGCGGGTGCTGCCGCCCTTGAGCTCCCAGACCCTATATACGTACGTGCCGGGCCTGGTGAAGGTAAAACTGCCAAAGTTGATCTTCGCCGCACCGGTCTCGTCCACATCGGCCTTGGTCACCGTAGTTGAGCCCTGCAGCCGATCCACGCCCTCGAGGTCACTCGACTTTGCCGCATCAAGCTCGAAGTTGAACGTGAACCCGTCCGCGTCCGTCCAATCGCGACCCGTGAGCACCTTGGTCAGGCCAAAGGCGGCCTTGGTATCGAGCGTGGCCGGCGTGGTGCCCAGACTGAAAGCGATCTTGCCGTTGTTGCCCAGGTGGGACTGGACATGGGTGGCGCTCTTGGTCGCATCGCTGCTGTTCCACTGCGGATTGAGCACGTCGCGGGCCGTGCCGGTTGCATTGCCGCCAACCTCGGTCTTCTCGGTGTGGAGCTGATCGATGTAGGCGAGGCGCGCCGTGCCCTTGGCAAGAGCTTTGCCCTTGTTCGGCTGATCGATCACCGCACCCTCGAATTTCGCTGCCAGGTCGCCCGGGAACGAGACGACGGCGTAGCTATCGACCGGTTTGCCGTCGGGGCCTTGGGCGACGAACTCGTCCTTGTAGTAGTACGTCGCACCGCCGGAGAGCGCCTTGGTCGCACGCGTCTCGCAGACCTCGTCCGTGTAGATCGGCACGTCCTTCTGGAAGTAGTAGTAGCTGTTGGTGTCGGCCGGCTCAAACTCCGCGACCGTGTCGCCCAGCTCGCCGCCCGACCATTTGTTGGCCAGGAAATAGACCGTGTCAGACTCCGGATCGCGATGGCTCTCGATGTAGTCGCTCAGGACCTCGCCCGGTGTAAAGAGATTCTGACGCGCGGTATCCTTGACGCTCGAGGTATAGACCACACGGATCGGCGACACGCTGCCGATAGGCTCGACCTCGAAGGTGCCCTTGGCCTTGTCGACCTTGTACTCGCGCAACGGGATGAGCGCCGCGGGGATCTTGACCGTCACCTTGTCGCCCTGCTGCGGGTTGTCCGAACCCGCGCGCTCGACGGTGACGACGAGATTCTTGGCCGCGCCCGAGAACTCATACGTATCGGTCGTACCGTTTGTCGTCTTTTTCGCGGCCCCGAACTCCTCGCCGTCGATGATGGCGTCGGTGAAGCCGTCGACCTGCATAAAGTCGCCGAGCTCATCGGTAAAAGTGACGTATCCGTCTTTGGTCTCGTAGCCGTCCTTGGTCTCGGTGGGATAGCCCGAGCCGCTCGTGATGGCCTGCGAGATTCCCTCGAAAACCTTCTTGAGTTCATCGGCGTTGGTCGCGGACTTGTAGTAGTCCGAGTTCTTGGCACGGGAACCGAAGTTCCAATTGTAGCTACCCCGCCAGTCGGAAGCATAGGTCGCCTGCGGGTAGTTGCTGCTCATGGCCTGCATGAACTTGTTCTCGTTTGAGGTGCGGTTGTCCGTAGGGTCCGCGCTCGAATCGGTGCCGCTAAAGATGCCGATGGTATAGACGAGAGCCCCGGTATCTTTCATGGCCTTTGCAGCCGCAACGCCCACGCTTGCCACCTCTGGGTCAAATTCGCTAAAGCTCGTCGGCGTGCCATCGGTAAAGAACACGACGATCTTCTGGGCGTCCGCGCGCTTCGAGGCACAGCGCTCGTCGCCTGCAACTTTCATGCCGTTATCGGCGCGCGTGGCACCGGCCGGCTCGATGGAACTGACCACGCTCTTGAACGCAGCGGCGGTGTCGCTCGTGCAGGCGCCGGACGCTTTCATGACCTGCGAATAGTTATGAGTGTACTGTCCGTCCCGATACTTGTCGTTGCCAACGCGATTGTTCTCGTCACCCGCGAACTTCACAATGGCGACCTGGTGCTGCTTGTCCGCATCCGTGATATTCGCGTTCTGCGCGGCGATGGTATCGATAAAGCTATTCGCCGCGGCCTTGAGCGCATCGATGCGAGGAGTCGAGTCGCCGTTGCCCATTGCATCGCTCATCGACCCGGACGCATCGAGCACCAGCACGATATCGAGCGGTTTGTTGGCAAGTGACGTCGTATCGCTCGTCGATGACATGGCCGAGAGCATGGTCTCAAAATCAGACTCGCTCCCATCGCCCGCCTCACGCACGGTCTTGTCCGTCCAGATGCGCCCGACGTTCTCCGTCGACAGGCGGCTCTCGTCACCGCCGCCGGCGGCCCAATGCTCCCACCGGGCGGTCGTGTCCGGATCGACGGTGATACCCGTTACCGTCGGTTCGGCCGCCTGCGTTGCCACGGTCTCGCCCGTGGCCGATCTCGCGTTGGCCTCGGGCAGCATGGCGAACGCCACTGCCGGCAGCGCGAGCAGCACCGCAAACGCGAGCGCCGCCAAAACCCTCATCTTCTTGCCCATGACGAGTCCCCTTTCTCTCGATGGACAGAACGGTCCTTGATCTTGAGTTTGGGAGACCATGGGGCAAAACGGCAGGTGACAGACGTTCCATATCGACCGCGAACAGGGATCAAGACCGGTCTGAGACAAATGTCCCGCATGTTCGCAAAGACGAACGGCAAAGAAAAAGCACCCTGGTGGGTGCCTCACGCGTGCCGTGACGAGCGATCGCTCCGGCAAGCTGCTCTCAGTTGTTATCTCCGGCGCGCTCCGCCTTATTGCTCCAGCGCGCCGCTGCGACCTACCTGCCCGGCGCGTCGCCTCGGCCGACTACTCGGCCCGTGGCTTGCGGGGCTTGCGGCCGCGCGGCTTATCGACAAGGGCGGCTTCCCCGCCGTCGCGATACTGTCGGCACCAGGCTTTGACCGACGACTCACTCGGGACCTTATGCTTGACCATGACCTCGCGGACGGTCATACCGTTCTCGAGGCGGTCCTTGACCACGGCGAGCTTGAGGTCATACGAATAGACGTGATGGCTCGACCCGGCGTTCAGCACCGCCTCTTCCCCGCCGACGGCAAAGGTGCGCGCCCACTGACGAGCGGTGGCCTCGGGAATGCCGAGCTTTCCGGCCAACGCTCGATGCCCCGCGCCTTCTTTGAGGATCTTAACGGCGCGCTCTCTCACCTCAACGCCATATGTGCGAGCTTTTCTAGCTTCTGACATGCCTGCCACTTCTCGTGCCTAAACATACAAATTGCTTACCAACGTGCAAGTTAGATAGTAGCATTTCACCCGACTGATATACCCGTTAAATAGAAACGACGAAACCCTCACATTTTGCAACTAGGCAAGTAGTATTTATTTCTTTAGACAAAATTTACGCAGGTAGAATATGATTTCGGTCAATTTCGATTAAATTGCCGTTACATCTCTACTCTTTCTTTGAGGCATGTAACCTATCATAATTATTAAACCCCTCCCCATGATTAATACGAGCCCACGACGTTATCGACGCAGCCAGCACGAACCGCCCCTTACCAGTTGATAGAGCGGCCTTGATCTTGAGAATGAATTTTGGCAACAAAAAAGCTCGTCGAACGATCGACGAGCTTTAAAATTCAATGGTCGCGGGGGCAGGATTTGAACCTACGACCTCCGGGTTATGAGCCCGGCGAGCTACCAGACTGCTCCACCCCGCAATGTCTGGACGCACCCTGTGCGCAAGGAGATATATTACGCAAGAGTTCGGCGGGCGGCAAGAAACGTAACACGGAGCACATTTCCTCCATATTTCGCCGATCTGTATTACCCTTATCATCCCCGCGGCCCAGGCTACGAGGTCGGCATGATCGATTGTCCCGCCGATAGCCCTGCCGACCCTCGGTCCCGGGTACGCGTCCAGCAGCCCCGAGCCCCGTGCCCGCCGGACGCATATACAATAGTCGGGCAGGAAAGACGCAACGCATTTGGAGTGGACATGCTGCTCGCGATCGATATGGGAAATACGCAGACGGCCCTTGGCCTCTTCGATGGAGACGAACTCGTCCGCTCATGGCGCATGCCCACGGACCGCTCCTTCACCGCAGATGAGATCCATATGCGCCTGCTTGGCTTCTTCCAGATGTATGGGATCTCGCTCGACGTCGTCGACGCCATCGCCTTCGCCGGCGTGGTGCCGCAGCTCTCGCGCGAGTGGCATGCCGTGGCTGAACGCATCGCCGCGACCACCGTTGTCGTGGGACCGCAGACTGCGGCGGCAACCAAGCTCCGCGCCGCCCGCCCCGAGCAAGTCGGTGCCGACCGCATCGCCAACGCCGTCGCCGCCGAACGTTTCTACGGCGCGCCGGCGATCGTGGTGGACTTTGGCACCGCGACCAACATCGACGTCATCGATGACGAGGGCTACTACATCGGCGGGGCGATCGCCCCGGGCATCCGCATCTCCATGGATGCGCTCACGGCGCGCGCCGCAAAGCTCGCGAGCGTACCGCTCGAGACGCCCGAGCACAACATCGGCCGCGATACCGTCGAATGCGTGCAGGTCGGCGCCGTGGTGGGCGCGGCCGCCATGGCCGAGGGCCTGGTCGCGCGCATCAAGCGCGAGCTCGGAACGCCCAACGCCACCGTCATCGCCACGGGCGGGCTCGCGAGCGTCGTCGCCAGCTCGTCCGATGTCTTCGACGTGGTCGACGGACAGCTCACCATCAAGGGCATCTGCGAAATCTATCGTCGTATGCATAAAATCGACCGCTAAATGCATACGATACCGTCAATGTGACGAAGGATCCCCAAAAGGCACCTCACTTGGCGCGTCAGACGTACCGCTCTGCACAGTTTTGCCAGATATGTATTTTTCCAAAGCCGTTGTACAGGCGTTTTCGATGAAAACAGAACCAGCGGGACGGCTCTTCGACACATGCGACGCTGACGGCGTACGCAAAAATCTACAATTCGCGCCATCTTGTCCATTTACTGAAATATTCATGCCACTAGAAGCCCTCGCGCAGCAGGCGAAAAATACATATCTGTATTAACTACTCACCGCCGTCCACGCGGCACGCTAAAAAGAGCGCGGCGCCGCCCGGATCGACCCCGGCAGCGCCGCGTGAACCTAGATACGGCGGATCTTGACGGCTTCGGGCGGGAACTCCTGCTCGCCAGCCTCGGTCTTGATGGTCGCGCGGCCCCAGATATCGAGCCCCGCGAACACACCGACGGCGATCGGCAATCCGTTGGGCGATACCGCTGCCGCCTGGTGCCCCAGCAGCGGCACCATGTCGAAATACTCCGCGAGCACCGGAGCCAGCGGCCCCACCTTGCCCTGGGGCGTGTTGGCGGAGACGGCCCACGCATCGATACGCGTGAGCACTGCGTCAGCCAAACGGCAGGCGAGCTCGCCGTCCGCAGGCTCGGCGCCCAGCGAAGCAAGCTCCGCACTCGCGATGCGCACCGTCACCACCGCGAACATGCCGGCCGCACCGGCCCCTCCGTTGACGGAGATGCCCGCGAGCAGCGTCTCGAACTCGGGCGCACCGCAAACGATATCGCTCGGCCATTGGATGCCCACCTTGCCGGCGAGCCCCAAACCCGAATCGTCGCCTTTGCCCGCCAGGGCGTCCATCATGCCCATCGCCGCCACAAACGGCAGCGCATGGAACGCCTGCATGCCCACGGCCGGACGTGTGACCACGGAAAACGTCAGTGCATCTTTGGCGACCGAGCACGCGAGCCATCCGGCCGCAGCACCCTCGCGCCCGGCATCGCGGGCGGCGTCGAGCTCCGCCCCGGTATCGACGATATGCAACTCGGCCATCTACATGCGCCCCAATTCACCGACGATATGCCCCACGCGCTCCTCGGGCTCCTTGACCTCGACCCCGTTGTAGCGGAAGAACCGCGCCGGGTCGTGCATAAGGTCCTCAAGCGGCACGAGCACAAAGTCGCGCTCGCCGATCAGGGGATGCGGCAGGCGCAGCTTTTTGCCGCCGTGGATCTCGCCGTCCATCCAGAGCAGGTCGAGGTCGATCGTGCGCGGACCGTTTGGCTTCGCCTTGCCCGAGCGATCGCGACCCAGCTCGACCTCGATCTTCATGAGCTCGTCGAGTAGCACGAGCGGCGCGAGCTCGGTCTTGACCTCGATCACGGCGTTGGCGAAGGCGTCCTGCTTCTCCTCATAGGCGGGCTCGCTCTCATAGATCTTGGAGCAGTTGGAGACGCAGGTCATGGGGATCTCGGCGATGAGGTCGCGGGCCGCGCGGATGTTGTCGCAACGATGACCCAGGTTGGACCCCACGGCCACGAAGGCGCGCCGCGGCTGCGGCTTGGCCACGGACCAGAAGCCGTTGAGGAACTGCGCGAACCCGGCGACATCGTGCACGCGCACGATGTTCGCACCGGCGAGGATCGCCCCCAGGCACACGCCGAAAGTCGCGGCGTCGCGCTCCTTGGCATCCGTCACGCCGGAGACGGCGCCGACGAACCGCTTGCGCGACACGGCGCACATGAGCGGGTAGCCGAGCGATGCCATCTTGGCGGTCTCGCGCTGGATGATGATGTCCTCGTTGGCCGATTTGCCGAAACCCGGGCCCGGATCGATGCAGATGCGGTCGCGCGAGACGCCGGCGTGCATGAGTGCGCGGGCCTGGTCGGAGAGGAAGCCCATCACGCGGCGCATGACGGGGGCGGAATCGGGCAGCGTGAAGCGGCGGAGCTGCGAAGTGGGCACATAGGCCTCCTCGCGGCGGGCGCTGCGGCGCATCATCGCGGCGAGGCGGTCGTTGGGGGCGGGCTCCGGCTCGGGCGCCGCGGCGGCGGATGCGGGTGCGGCGGCATTACCGGTCGCGGGCGCGGCGGAAGCCGCCTCCTCGGCAGCGGCAGGCTCGGGCTCGACCGCGGGCGCACCGAAGTCGAGCGCCGGCTGGACGACGCCGCCGGGCAGCTTGGCCTCATGCTTCTGCTCGAGCTTGGGCTCCCCCAGCAGGCGGCCGCGACGCTTGCGAGCGGGCTTCTCGACCTCGCGCGCGGCCTCGGCGGCCGCTTCGCGCGCCTTCTCGGCCACAAAGGCGGCGGCCGAAGTATCGAGCTGCACCGTGGCGTGGGTGCGCTTGGGCTCGGCGATCTCGCCGGCGTGCATGACGATCACGCCGCAGGTACTCGTCTTGACGAACTCGACCATCTTGGGGTCGGTGAAGCCCGTGACGTCGTTGACGATCGATGCGCCACAGCGCACGGCGGCCTTGGCCACCGCGACATGGCGTGTGTCGATGGAGACGACGGCGCCCTCCTTGGCGAGGGCGCGCACCACGGGCAGCACGCGGCGGGCCTCCTCGTCGGGGTTGACCGGGGTGAAGCCGGGGCGCGTGGACTCGCCGCCCACGTCGATGATGTCGGCGCCGGCGTCGAGCATCTCGAGGCCGTACGCGATGGCGGCATCCTCGTCGAAGTGCTCGCCGCCGTCGCTGAACGAATCGGGCGTCACGTTGAGGACGCCCATGATGCGCGGTCGGTCGAAGCTGAGCTCGTACTTTCCGCAACGCCATGTCTTGCTATCGTGCGCCATGAACATCCTCCTCGATGCCCGCCGCCGCGGGTGCCCGGCGGGTCGTGCTGCAATCAGTCTTCCTATTGTATGCGCGGGCGCGCGCTAGAAGTCGAAGGCCCGCGCGATGTCGCAAGAAATCAGCAGGTCGGCATTTGCGTCCTGCTCGGTGGGGGCGAGGTTGCAAATGGCCAGCTCATCGCCCTTGAAATAGCGGATGAGCCCGGCCGCCGGGTACACGACGAGCGACGTGCCGCCCACGATGAGCGCATCGGCGCGCGAGATCGCCTCGATGGCGCCGGCGAGCACGCGCTCGTCGAGCGGCTCCTCGTAGAGCACGACGTCGGGTTTGATGGGGCCGCCGCACGCGGGGCAGACGGGCACGCCGCGGGCGTCCTCGTGCTCGCGGGCGCAGACCCATGCCGCATCGTAGACGGCACCGCAGCGCTGGCAAATGTTGCGGTGAACCGAGCCGTGCAGCTCGAACACGCGCCGCGAGCCCGCCGCCTGGTGCAGGCCGTCGATATTCTGCGTGACCACGGCATCGAGCATGCCGGCACGCTCGAGCTCGGCGAGCTTGAGATGGCAGCGGTTGGGGCGCGCGTCGAGAGCGATCATCTTGGTACGGTAGAACTCGAAGAACTCCGCCGGATGCGCCTCGTAGAAGCTGTGCGAGAGCATGGTCTCGGGCGGGTACTTGAACTTTTGGTGGTAGAGCCCGTCGACGCTGCGGAAATCGGGGATGCCGCTCGCCGTCGAGACGCCGGCCCCGCCAAAGAACACCACGTGCCCGTGCGTGTCGAACAGCTCGGCCAGCGCCGCCTGGGCCTCCCGCGCATCATCAACGGCCCGCGTCATGCCAACCGCCCTTCGAGGGACAGGTTATAAACGGTCGGTTTCTTCACAAATCTCACCCAAATCAAGCCGTGGCCAGATAATTCGAGCGGGGCGGGGCTGGTGCGACCGCCCAGGTCGACGACGGTGGGGCCGCTGACCCCCGGCAGAGGCGCCACGCGAACCGCCGCCAGTGCCAGCTCGACCGGGCATCGCCGGCGGCGGCACGGGGGTACCCGCTGACGACGCCGCAGCCGGGTGCCGCTGGCAACGGCGCGACGAAGCACCCCGACCAGCGACGTGGCAGCGCTCCCGCGACGGCAGCGTCCCGCTGCCGGCAGCACGCCGGCAGCGCGCCGGCACCGCGCCGGCCCGTCGTCGCGACCGTCTCCGCCCGCTGCGTTAATCTTAGTCCCGTGAACGCACGCCGCCGCGCCGCGGCCCGACATACGGAGGACCCATGTCCAAAACCTACACCCTCGCCTCGTGGAACGTGAACGGCCTGCGTGCCGTGCTCAAGAAGGACCCGGGCTTTATCGAGATCGCCCAATCGCTCGACGTCGACATCCTCGCCCTGCAGGAGACCAAGCTGCAGGAGGGCCAGGTCGAAGTCAATCTCCCCGGTTATCACCAGACCTGGAGCTATGCGGAGCGCAAGGGCTACTCGGGCACGGCGGTCTTCAGCCGCGAGGAGCCGCTCTCCGTGCTGCACGCGGACGCCGTGGTGCCGTTCGCCGCGACGGGCGAGCCCGCCGAGCTCGTCGCCCAGGCGGCCACCGAGGGTCGCGTGTGCGCGCTCGAGTTCGAGAAGTTCTGGTTCGTCGACGTCTACACGCCCAACGCGCAAAACGAGCTCGCGCGCCTCGACGTGCGCATGGCCTGGGACGATGCCTACCGCGGCTTTCTGCGCTCGCTCGAGAGGGAATCGGGCAAGCCCGTCATCACCTGCGGCGACTTCAATGTCGCGCACGAGGAGATCGACCTCAAGAACCCCAAGTCCAACCGCGGAAACGCCGGTTTCTCGGACGAGGAGCGCGGCAAGTTCACGGAGCTCCTCGACGCCGGGTTCACCGACACCTGGCGCGCCGCGCACCCCGAGACCGAGGGCGTCTACAGCTGGTGGAGCTACCGGTTCAACGCGCGCAAGAACAATGCCGGCTGGCGCATCGACTACTTCCTGGTGAGCGACGCGGCCGCCGACGCCGTACGTGACACGGGGATCCGCGGTGACATCTTCGGCAGCGACCACTGCCCCGTCACGCTCGCGATCGAGCTGTAGCGGCAGGGATCGAGGCCGGGGGCGAGCCGGGAACCGAGGGCGCAAGCGCCCGGCGCGCTCGGGGGCGAAGGCGCGCCGAGCGCCCGCGACTTGGCTCGGGCCATCAAAGGCCCCGGCCGCTTGGACCGCAACCGGTCCAAGCCCGACCGGCCTCGAATCCTCCCCCTCCCCGCCCCGAGCGGTAAGATTTACCCCGCACGAACCAACGAACCAACGAACCAAAGGAGCGCCTCGTCCGCATGAGCCAAAACCCATCCAGCCAACCCACCAAGATCGTCGCCGTGCCCGCCGTGGCGCGCCGCATCGAGCGCCGCCCGGCCATCGAGCGCATCACCGGCAACGGCACCATCGCCGCCGCCGTCATGGTGCTCGCCGCCATCGCCGCCGTCATCGTCGCCAACACCGACGCCTACTACCCGGTCCGTGAATTTTTGGAGGCGCCGCTCGCCATCCAGATCGGCGCCTTCCACGGCTCGATCTCGCTCGAGGGCTTCATCAACGATTTCCTCATGGCGATCTTCTTCCTGACGGTGGGCATCGAGCTCAAGTTCGAGCTCACGGCTGGTGTCCTCACCAACCCGCGCCAAGCCATGATGCCGATCCTCGCCGCGTGCGGCGGCGTCGCGGCGCCGGCGCTCATCTACACGGCGCTCAACTGGGGCGGCGCCATGCACGGCTGGGCCGTGCCCATCGCGACGGATATCGCCTTCGCGCTCGGCATCATGTCGCTCGCGGGCGACAAGGTGGCGCCGGCGGCCAAGGTGTTCTTCTCGACGCTCGCCATCGCCGACGACCTGCTCGGCATCATCGTGATCGCGCTGTTCTACGGGCAGTCGCCCTCGATCCCCTGGCTCGCGGCATCGCTCGGCGTGTGTGTGCTGCTCGGCGTGCTCAACAAGCTCGACGTCTACCATGCGCGCTGGTATATCCTGCTGGGCCTCGCGCTCTGGTTCTGCATGTACAACTCCGGCGTGCACGCCACGCTCGCCGGCGTGATCTTGGCGTTCTTCCTGCCCGCGCGCTCCGACATCAAGCTTGAGAACGTGCAGGAATGGCTCGCCGCCCGCGGCTCGGAGCTCGACGACGCCTACGACCCCGCCGAGCACGTGCTCGGGCAGCACGAGTTCACCCGCACCGCCAAGCGCGTCGAGCGCGTCATGCACCGCGTGACGCCGCCGCTCCAGCGCGTGGAGGTCTCGATCTCGACGCTCGTCAACTTTGTGATCCTGCCGCTGTTCGCGTTCGCCAACGCCCAGCTGCGCGTCGTGGGCGCCGACCCCGTCGCGATCGTCACCGACCCGGTGGCGCTCGGCGTCTACTTCGGCCTGGTCGCGGGCAAGCCGCTCGGCATCATCGCCGTGACGGCCGTGCTCGTGAAGATCAAGTTCTCGCCGCTGCCCGAGGGCGCGACGTGGGGCCAGATGGTCTGCGTGGGCGTGCTCGGCGGCGTGGGTTTCACCATGTGCATTCTGATCAGCGGGCTTTCGTTCACCGCGGGCAACGAGCAGCTCGTCGCCAAGTGCGCGGTGCTCGCCGCCAGCGTGACGGCCTCGATCCTGGGCCTGATCCTGCTCAACGTGGCCCACGCCCTCGAGACGGGCCGCAAACCTGCAAATTAGGGACAGGTTTATTTTTGCAGGTTTTATCTGGCGTTTTGCCAAATGTCTTTGCGGGGCCTCGGCATTGTCCGGGGCCCCTTTTCCTTATCTGCGGGGCCAAGACCGCACCGGAGCGCCTTACCGCCCCTTGAGGGACAAGTTGCTATCGGGCGGTTTCACATCAAAGCCCAAAACCTGTAAAAATAAACCTGTCCCTAAATTACAGGTCGTATTTGCGCACCACCCGCCTGATGCGGCGACACCAGGGTCTGTAGAGCGCCGCCAGAAAAACGCAGGTCGAAAGGCCGTGCATCACGTCGAAGGGCACGGCGCTCGCAAGCCGCGCGATGGCGCCCGCCCACGTGAGCGGCTGCACGAACCCGATGATGTCATAGGTGTTGACCACGGCCCCGTAGAGCATGGCCGAGACAAACCCGTACGCAAGCAGCGCCGGCGTGCGCACGCCGCCATCCGCGCGGTCGAAGGCTCGCGCATGCGCGAGCGCACCGCCCACGTAGCCCACGAGCCCCCAGCCGTACATCTGCCACGGGGTCCACATGCCCTGCCCAAAGAAGAAATTGCTGGTAAGGGCCGCCAGGGCACCGACCATAAATCCGTTGCGGCGACCGAGCGTGGCGCCGGCGATGATGGCGATGGCCGAGACGGGCTTGAAGTCGGGAATAGGGCCGAAGAGGATGCGGCCCGCCGCCGCGAGCGCCGCGAGCACGAGCGTGGGCATGATCTGCCTGAGGCCGGGGCGCGACGCTTCGTAGCCCGCGAAGAACATCGCGAGAACGAGCACCACCACGGCGAGCAAAAGGAGCGCCGTCTGCTCGACGCCCGAGAGCAACGCCGCCGCCATGGCGACGGGCACCGCGAGGAGCAGCGGCACCTCGAACTTTCCGAGCACGTTGTTGAGCACGCTTGCCACGGACCCGCCCCCTACGGCCGAAAGAACATGTTGTCGGCGAAGAACCGCCCGGCGGGTTCCGTGCAGGCGAGTTCGCCGTCGAACATAAGCGAGACGTCGTCGGCGACCTGCTCGGCGAAATCGAGGTCGTGCGTCGCCATGATCACGGTGCCGCCGGCCTGTGCCCGCGCCCGCAGAACACGGGCGACGGTGCGACGGCTCGAAAGGTCAAGGCCCTTGGTCGGCTCGTCGAGCAACAGCAGCTCGGGATCCACGAGCAGCAGCTTTCCCAGCGCGAGCAGCTGCTGCTGGCCGCCGGAGAGATCGTACGGATGTCGCGCCTCGACCCCCGAGAGCCCCAAGCGCCCAAGGCAAGAGCGGGCATCGGACTCATCGTAACCGCAGGTCCCGGCCCATTCCATGAGCTCGTCGAGTGCATGCTCCGTCACGAGCAGGGCCTTGGGATCCTGGGGCAGCAGCGCACACGACTTGGACGTGCGAGCCATGCGCCCGCGCTGCAGCTTGGCCGTCTTGGCCAGGACCGCAAGCAGCGTCGACTTGCCGCAACCGTTGCCACCCACGACCGCGTGCACCGTCCCCGCGGCGAACGCGGCGTCCATGCCGCGCAGCACCCAACCGGCGGCCCGTCCGTAGCGAAACCAGCCCTCTGTCAAGGCTGTGGCCTGGGCGGCGTGCATTTTTGGGAGTATTCTGCAGCGGCGCGAAGGCACCAACCCCGATACACCGTCATCCAACAAGGCCTCGCGCCGTCCGAGTGCGGCCATGTCCGCCATCTCGCGCACACGACCCCCCTCGAGCGCAAACGCGCACGTGGCGTAATCGAGCATCGGGCGTGGCTGGTGCGTCGCCACGACCACCGTGCAGCCGAGCTCGCGGTTGGCGCGGAACAGCGCATGCAGAAAGCTCTTCTCGGCGATGGGGTCGAGCTGCGACGTCGGCTCGTCAAGGAGCAGCAGGCGCGGGCGCAGCGCCAGGACGGCGGCCAGGGACAGCAGCTGCTTGCGGCCGCCGGAGAGCGTATCCGTATCGCAGCGGATCCAGTCCTCAAGGCCAAAGAAATAGCTGGTCTCGGCCACGCGACGGCGCATCTCATCCTGCGGCATGCCGAGGTTCTCGAGCCCAAACGCCATCTCGTGCCAAACCGTCTCGCAGACGATCTGGTTCTCGGGGTTCTGGAACACGTAGCCGATCTGAGCCGCCGAGCGCGCGGGCCCCATACCGTCGAGCGGCTCGCCGAGCACGCGGACCTGTCCGTCTCGCTCCCCTGCCGGGCGGATCTCCGGTTTGAGCAGCGACAACAGCGTCGACTTGCCTGAGCCGGTGTCGCCCACGAGCAGCGCGAACGCGCCTTCGGGCACGCGCCAGTCGCAGCCGTCGAGAACAGGTTCCGCGGCGCCGGCGTAGCAAAAGCGCAGGCCCGCGACATCGATCGCAAGCGACTTCTCGCCGGCGCGCACCCCGGCGGCAGCTCCGGCACCCAGGCCCGCCACGGCAAGATCATCCGCGCACATCAGCCGAACCTCTTTCCATCGATCGCCTGCAACGCGCAGGGCACGAACATCCAAACGGCGTAGACCCCGTATCCCCACCACGCGACCGGCACGGAGAGCCGAGGATAGAACGAGAACTGCATCGTCGCGGTAAAGGCGACCCACGCGCACAGCAGCCCGCCGAGCACGATCGCCGCGAGCGCCGCGGTGTCCGACGCGCGAAACCGGTAGCGCGCGTACGTCGTGCGTCGGCGCGACGTGTCCCAACCGCGGGCGCGCATGGCGTCGGCCCGCTCAAGCGAGTCCTCCATGCTCCAGCCCATGAGCACACTCGAGGCGCGCAGGCGCGCCAGCACGGGCTCCGACGCGGCCCGCCCCGGCACGTCGACGGCATCCTGGACGGCGAAGATCGTCCGCCCGCGGCGCACGAACTGCGGGATCAGCCGCATGCACATCGAGATCATGAGCGCCACGACCGGCGCGGCGTTGCCGAGCAGCGCCAGGACCTTGTCGTATCCCACCATCGACGCCGAGGCTTCGAACCACAGCACGCTCGACACAAAGAGCCCGCCCATGCACGCACCAAAGACCAGGCTCTCGAGGTAGACGGCGCGCTCGCCCAGGCGAAACAGCTCGGTCGAGCCCGAGGCCGAGAAAAGCGGGTTGAGCACGGCGACGATCAAGATCACGGGCAGCTGCCAGCGCAGGCTGCCGAGCGTCGCGGCAGCGCCGCGCGACGCGAACCCAAAGGCCAACCCGCCGATCAGCGACAGCACGATGAGCACCGGCTGCATCGAGGCCATCGTGAGCGCGAGCGTCACCACGCAAAAGAGCGCCGGCACCGCCGGGTGCGACGTCGTGAACGCCCCGACGCCCTCTTGCGAACCTGCGCGCATGCGCCGCCTCCAACCCGCGAGGCGCCCATCGGCGCCCCATCGAACGATTGCATCATATGCCTGCGGTATCATATGGCCGCAACCGCATAGCACAGCACTAGTCCCTATAACCTACCTGGGAGATCGAATGGACGCAACCGCTATCATCCTCGCCGCCGGCGAGGGCACCCGCATGAAATCGAACCACTGCAAGGTTTCGCACAAGATTCTGGGCAAGCCGATGATCGAGTGGATCGTCGACGCCACGATCAAGGCCGGCTGCAGCCGCGTCGTCGTCGTGATCGGCAGCCACGCCGACGAGATGCGCGCGATGCTCGAGGGCGCCTATGCCAAGAGCCCCGTGAAGGTCGAGCTCGTCGAGCAGACCGAGCGCCTGGGCACCGGCCACGCCGTGAAGGTCGCCCTCGCGGCCGCCGGCATCGAGGCCGGCCCCGTCGTCGTGCTCAACGGCGACCTGCCCCTCATCCAGGCCGAGACCGTGGCGAAGTTCGCCGAGACCGTCTCGACCGGCGAGCTCGCCTGCACCGTCATGACCATGACTCCGCCCGACCCCTTCGGCTACGGCCGCATCAAGCTGGGCGATGACGGCCAGATCGAGCGCATCATCGAGCAAAAGGACTGCACGCCCGACGAGGCGGCCACGCTCCTCGAGTGCAACGCCGGCTGCTATGCCTTCGACGGCGCCGAGCTCGCGGCGCACATCGACGAGATCGGCAACGACAACGCCCAGTCCGAGTACTACCTGCCCGACATGCTCGAGATCCTCAAGTCCCACGGCAAGGCCGTCTCGATCTTCCATTGCGACGACTACCGCGACGGCCTCGGCGTCAACAGCCGCGTCCAGCTCGCCGAGCTCACCGCCATCGCGCGCGACCGCATCAACGAGCATTGGATGCGCGAGGGCGTCACGTTCATCGACCCCACGCAGGCTTGGATCGGCCCCGATGCGCGCGTAGGCCGCGACACCGTCGTCTGGCCGCAGACGCACCTCATCGGACACGTGACCGTGGGCGAGGAGTGCCAGCTCGGCCCCAACAGCCGCCTCACCGACACCCGCGTGGGCAGCAACTGCGTCATCGACGAGACCGTGGCCATCGAGGCCGTCATCGAGAACGGTGTCGACTGCGGCCCGCGCGCCTACCTGCGCCCGGGCACCCACATGCTCGACGGCTCCAAGGCCGGCACGCATGTCGAGATCAAGAAGTCCACGATCGGCGAGGGCTCCAAGGTGCCGCACCTCTCCTATATCGGCGACACCACGATGGGCTCCGGCGTCAACGTGGGCGCGGGTTCCATCACCTGCAACTACGATGGCGTCCACAAGCACAAGACCACGATCGGCGACGACGCGTTCATCGGCTCCGACACCATGATGGTCGCCCCGGCCGAGATCGGCGACGGCGCGCTCGTGGCGGCCGGCTCCGTGATCACCGAGCCGGTGCCAGCCGACGCGCTCGGCCTCGGCCGTGCCCGCCAGGTCAACATCGAGGGCTGGGCGGCCGACTACCGCCGTCGCCTCCACGAGGACGAGGTATAACGTTTTACCAAGCCGTTACGGGACCGCCCCACCGGGGCGGTCCTCTTTTTTCGGCTTTGACCTGCGCGTGGTCGGTTCGTGTCCGTTGACGGTAAAGGTATTATCAGCGCCCCGTCAGCTCGCGCGCACGGTTACAATGCAGCAAGGCATCTATATGGCATTCGACATAAAGGAGAAGGGTAATGCCGATTATCGATCCCGAGAAGTCCGAGAATATGCGCAAGATCATCCGCGTGTATTCCGGTTCCTCCAACCGTCCCCTCGCTCAGAAGATCGCTGACTACCTGGGGGTCGAGCTCTCGGGCCTTACGCTGAAGCAGTTCGCCAACGGCGAGATCTACGCCCGCTATGACGAGACCGTCCGCGGCGCCGACGTCTTCCTGATCCAGTCCGTGGCCGGCGGCAACGTCAACGACATGCTCATGGAGCTGCTCATCGCCACCGACGCCGCCAAGCGCGCATCCGCCCGCTCCATCACCGCCGTCATCACCCACTACGGCTACGCCCGCCAGGACCGCAAGGCCGGCCCGCGCGAGCCCATCACCGCCCGCCTCGTCGCCAACCTGCTCGAGCGCGCCGGCGTGAACCGCATCATCACCCTCGACCTGCACCAGGGCCAGATCCAGGGCTTCTTCGACATCCCGGTCAACCACCTCTCCGCGCTGCCGCTCTTCGGCCAGTACTACAACGACATGCACTTCGACACCGACAACCTCGTCGTCGTGTCGCCCGACGTGGGCCGCGCCAAGGCCGCCAAGAAGCTGTCCGACATGCTCGGCTGCGACCTCGCCATCGCCCACAAGGGCCGTCCGCGCCACAATGCGGCCGAGGTCATGGGCATCATCGGTGACATCAAGGGCAAGACCTGCGTCATCAACGACGACATGATCGACACCGCAGGCACCCTCTGCGCCAACGTCAAGGAGCTCAAGGCCATGGGCGCCGGCGACATCTACGTGTGCGCCACTCACGGCATCTTCTCCGGTCAGGCCGTCGAGCGCCTGAACGACGCCCCCATCGTCGAGTGCGTCGTGACCGACGCCATCCCCGTCGAGGTCGGCGGCAAGATCAAGACGATCTCCGTGGCCGAGGAGTTCGCCCAGGCCATCGCAGCCGTCTATCACGAGGAGCCCGTTTCCACGCTCGTCGGCGGAGATTTCGCACTGTAGTCGCACGGCCCTCGCCGCTTTGGACGAGGTCTTCGGAATAAGAAAAGCCCCGCGCCCCCCCCTTGCACAGCAAAGGTCGCGCGGGGCTTTTCTTATTCCGAAGACCCGGCGGCTCAGCCGTGCTTTTATCTGATTTGAGACTCGGGCTGGAACTGCCCTTCGCCTTTGGCGTGGTGGGGTTTCGTTTTGTCGAAGCCCGCCCTCGCCTTTGGCGAGATAGGCGGCTATCATTCGGTACGTTCAACATGTCTATCGAAAGAGGATTTCCCATGGCAGCTGCTCAGCCGCAGAAGATCCGCATGGTCGCGGGGCTCGGCAATCCCGGCGAGGAATATGCCGACACGCGTCACAACGCCGGGTTCAAGGCCATCGACGAGCTTGCGCGCCAGGCCGGCGTCACGTATTGGAAGAACCAGTCCGGCGCCGAGGTCGCGCTCATCAAGATCAACGACCCCGAGGAGGAGGGCGGCAAGCGCGAGATCGTGCTCGTCAAGCCGCAGTCCTACATGAACACCTCGGGCGGCCCCATCTCAAAGCTCTGCCGCGAGTATAAGATCCGCGCCGAGGAGCTGCTCGTGATCCACGACGAGCTCGACATCCCCGCCGGCGACGTGCGCGTCAAGGTGGGCGGCGGGCACGCCGGGCACAACGGCCTGCGCTCCATCATCGACAAGATGGGCAGCCGCGACTTCAGCCGCATCCGCACCGGCATCGGCAACCCGCCGGGCAAGATGGCCGTCGCGGATTTTGTGCTCAAGCATCTGCGCGCCCGCGAGGCCGAGGAGTTCGACGCCACCTGCGCCCGCGCGGCCGACGCCGCCGGCCTCGCACTCGTCCACGGCGTGATCTTCGCTCGCGACCACGTGAACGGCGCCGCCGCGAGCAACGGCAAGCATTAACGCGGCGGGCGTCGACGCCATCCGGCAAGGACACCGTACGACACCTGACAGCCCAGCTTGAGCACCGTACGGCATCTCGGAAACGCCCGCTCGCCAACAGCCAACAAACGAACCGCCGAGATTGCCCGCAGCCAACTCCCCCGCCTCGAAACGACCCCTCCAAACGGGGTCGTTTCCTTTTCCGGGCAATCTCGCCGCAGGCCCAAGATAGTCCAATAACCGCATACGCACGAGGGTATAATCGACAATGTATGCGCCGCAACGCCTGCGCGCATACCGTTTGTATCGGGGCGCCGCGCAACCCGTGGAGGCACGGCTCGGTCGCCCTTTATAAGAGAGGGGTTCTATGTACAAGATCCTTGAGAAGACGCAGTTCTCCGAGAAGGTGTTCAAGTTCCGCGTCGAGGCGCCCGCGATCGCCAAGCACGCGCACGCTGGACAGTTCCTCATGGTCCGCGCCAACGAGACCGGTGAGCGCGTGCCGTTCACCCTCGCAGGGTGGAACGGCGACGATGGCTGGGTCGAGTTCATCTTCATGGTGATCGGCAAGACCACCGAGATGCTTTCCTCCTACGAGGCCGGCGATTCCCTGCAGGACGTCGTGGGCCCGCTGGGCATGCCCACCGAGATGGGCCCCGGCGCCTGCGCCGTCATCGGCGGCGGCGTTGGCCTCGCCATCGCCTACCCGGTCGCCAAGCACCTGGTCGAGACCGGTCACGAGGTGCACGCCATCATGGGTGCCCGAACCAAGGAACTGCTGCTCATGGAGGACCAGTTCCGCGAGCTCCTCGACGAGGACCACATCCACATCACCACGGATGACGGCTCCTACGGCGAGAAGGGCGTCGTCACCGCGCCGCTGGAGCGCCTGCTCCAGGACAAGGCCGTGAGCCAGGTCTTCTGCGTCGGCCCCGTCCCGATGATGAAGTTCTCGACGCTCACCGCCGAGAAGTACGACACGCCCATCACCGCGTCGCTCAACCCCATCATGGTTGACGGCACCGGCATGTGCGGCTGCTGCCGCGTCGAGGTCGGCGGCGAGACCAAGTTCGCCTGCGTCGACGGCCCCGATTTCGACGCCACGAAGGTCGACTGGAACGACCTTCGCGCCCGTCAGGCTGCATACCGTACCGAGGAGGGCCAGTCCCTCAAGGCCTATGAGGAGAAGAGCTGCGCATGCCACAAGTAAACGGAAAATGGATGCCCGATATGAAGTCCCCGCGCACCCCCGACAACGAGGAGCCCGCGGCTGAGCGCGCCTGCGACTTCCGCCCCGTCGACAAGGGCTTCACCGAGGAGATGGCGCTGGCCGAAGCCGACCGCTGCCTCAACTGCAAGAAGCCGCTCTGCGTCCAGGGCTGCCCCGTCAACATCAACATCCCCAAGTTCATCGGTCAGATTCGCGAGCACGACTTCGGCGGCGCTCTCGACACCATCCGCGAGGAGTCCATGCTCCCCGCCATCTGCGGCCGCGTGTGCCCGCAGGAGAACCAGTGCGAGGGCAAGTGCGTCCGCGGCAAGAAGTCCGAGCCCGTGGCCATCGGCCAGCTCGAGCGCTTCGTCGGCGACCAGCCCGAGCTGGCCTCCAAGCCCAAGATGGCCCCCAAATGCGGCAAGAAGGTCGCCGTGGTGGGCTCCGGCCCGTCCGGCATCACCTGCGCCGGCGAGCTCGCCCGCAACGGCTTCGACGTCACCGTGTTCGAGGCCTTCTTCACCGGCGGCGGCGTGCTGGTCTACGGCATCCCCGAGTTCCGTCTGCCCAAGGCGGTCGTCAAGCGCGAGATCGACGGCCTCAAGGACCTGGGCGTCCACTTCGAGTTCAACTCCGTCGTGGGCAACATGGCCACGGCCGACGAGCTCTTCGAGCAGGGCTTCGACGCGATCTACGTCGCGACCGGCGCCGGCCTGCCCAAGTTCCTCAACGTCCCCGGTGAGAACCTGCCCAACGTCTTCTTCGCCAACGAGTACCTCACCCGCGTGAACCTGATGAAGGCCAACAAGTTCCCCGAGTACGACACGCCCACCAAGCACGGCAAGAACGTCATCGTCTTCGGCGGCGGCAACGTCGCCATGGACGCCGTCCGCACGGCCAAGCGCCTGGGTGCCGAGCGCGCCATCATCGCCTACCGTCGCACCGAGGCCGAGATGCCCGCCCGTCGCGCCGAGCTGCACCACGCCAAGGCCGAGGGCGTCGAGGTCATGGAGCTCGTCTCCCCGCTCGAGTTCATCGCCGGCGAGGACGGCACCGTGTGCGCCGCCAAGGTCCAGAAGATGAAGCTCGGCGAGCCCGATGAGTCCGGCCGTCGCCGCCCGGTGCCTATCGAGGGCGCCGTCGAGGAGATCCCCTGCGACGTCGCGATTTCCGCCATCGGCACCAACGCCAACCCCTTCGCCAAGAAGATCGGCGGCAAGATGGAGCTCAACAAGTGGGGCTACATCGTCGCCGACGAGGAGACCGGCCAGACGACCGACCCGCGCATCTGGGCCGGCGGCGACATCGTGACCGGTGCCGCAACGGTCATCCTGGCGATGGGCGCCGGCAAGAAGGCCGCCGCTTCCATCACCAAGAGCCTGCTGGGCGAGTAGTTCCGCCGCAAGCGGATACCGCCATCAGCGAGTTTGAGCCCCGTCGAGCAAGCTGCTCGGCGGGGCTTTTTGGTGGGGACGCGTTATCCCGTTTCATACCGATACACTGGGATGGCATGTCCGCATCTGGCCGCACGGGGACACCGCACCCCGGTTTCAGGCACCAGAATGGGACGCCACGTCCGCGCCCATGTCCAGGCGCCCGCCCGTCAAGGCTCAGCGGCCCAGATCGATAAGAGCGAGCCAGCCCCAGTGCGGCTCGGCCATCACACCGTAGGTGCTGAGCCACAGGTCGAGGGGCACGCGGCGCACCCGTGAGGCGGCACAATCCATGACCACGCCGTCGCCCGCATAGAGCCCCACGTGACCGTAGCGGAGGCCGCCGGCAGAGTACGGCGTCTCGGGCACGGCGACGATCATCCCCACCTTGAGCTCGGCGAGGTCATCGCTGGCGCAGTAGCGTTCGTAGAGGTCACGGGCGTGTCCCGAGACGATTCCCATACCGAGTCGCGCCCAGATGGCCTCGATCCAAGCCGCACAGGCGTTATCGCCGGCCTGGGGCACGGCATAGGCGAGCTCGACCACGCGCGTCTGCCGAGCGGTCGCCGCCGCAAGCGCCTCGGGCGCACCGGGCTCCCCCGCTGCCGGAACGGCGCGCCAGACGGGTTGGCCCCATTTGGTCTGGGTCGCTTCATCCGCGAGCAGGCGGCGGCGCGTCAGCGACTCCAGCAACCTTCGACGCCCCTCAGCAGCTTCATCCATGCGCGAACACCCCCATAGCCCGCAACCTTGTCCAGACCGGCCATTCGACAGCATGACGGGGCGCGCCGGCCGTCGGCGCACCCCGTCATGGACACGATGGCGATCATCCCCGCTGGGCTTGGTAAACCCCTCGCATCGTTTCATCCGCGAGGGCAATGGCCCGATCCGCGATGATTCTCCATATCGACCCGTCCATCCAACGTATAAGGATTGTACGACTCGACATCGCCCCATCCGAGCGGCGCGGATCAGCTGTTGCGACGCCTGGTGGCAGCGATGCCGGCCGCCGCCACCGTGGCACCGGCGACGCCCATGGCGACCACGGTGAGCGCAGCGTCGTCGCCCGTGGCGGCCAGAGCCGTCCCGTTCGCATCCTTACCGGCTAAAGCCGTTGCCGGCGCAGTCGTCGTGCCGCCCTTTGCATCTTTGCCGACCGCCGGGGTTTTCGCAGAATCGCCGGTCTTGCCGTCCGTCTTCTGCGCAGGTTTGTCCGAGGGCTTGGTCGCGGGCGTTTCCGAGCCACCCGGGTTCGGCTTCTCGGGGTCGATCGGCGCAGGTGCGCTCTCCGGCGTCATCGTAAGGTCGGTGTAGACCCACATGGTGTCCGACTTGCCGTCCCAGCGTTCGAACGCTTCCTTGTCGGACTCGCTCCACTCGAAGGAATAGAGCCTGCCGTTGACCTTGACCTTGGTATCGCGCGTGAAGTAGAAGCCCCGTTGCGCCTTGAGGTAGAAGCCGTACCTATAGGTAACGCCGGCCTTGAAAGCATCGATGTGGTTGGTGATGTTCTCATCCCAGAACTTCTGGGAGTTCACTTCGCCGCCATCGTTCCCCATCCAGAACTCACATTGGAAAATGGAATTCGAAGCACCCGAAACCCCCGCCGTGAACACCGGCTTGTCGCCCGCCTTGAAGGTTGTCGTGGCACCGTCGATCTCGACCATATCGATCGCCTGCTCCTCGCCGATCGGCTGCTCGCAAAGCATCGATGCCGCATTGGGCAGAAGCACTCCATCAACCGTTCTGAGGACGGTACCACCGGGACGCCCGTTGACCGTTACATCGAAACCGGGATCGAGCGCAGTATCGCCCTTAAGCCGCAGCGCCACCGAGTACATGTAGAACTTGCCCTCTTCGAACTGCGTGATGCGTTTGGCGCCTGTGGGATATTTGCCAACATCCGAATACCAGTACGCGACCGGCTGCAAATCGCGCGGGTCATCGCCCGACATCTCCTCCCAGCATTCGTAGGCGATCTCATACTTATCGGCGTCGGCCGCCGGAACAGTTGCGGTCGCGCGCGGGGTCTCACCCGGAGCGTAGTCGGTTTTAGCATTTATGACGGTGGCAGTAGAGATAGTCGAAGACTCAGCAGCCGGAACAACGAGCTGGAACTTAACCCAGACGTGGTGGCGCGTGTAGTAGTCGTCACGGATCTCGTTGATGATCGCAGTGCCGCCGGAACCGTCAGACACGCCTTGGGTTTGCACGCCTGATGTCGTGACGTTGGCTGTACCTGAGGCTGCTTGCCCGTTCGAGGCACCGCCGCTCGCTTCGCCAGATGAGAGTGGAGCCACCGTATCTGACGCACCCACCTGAGCGCCCTGGGCGCCCGCCGCCGGCTGCGTGTCGGCGGCCGGCAGTTGCGATACCGCCGACCCGTTCCAGGCGACAGGTGCAGATGTCGAGCCGTTCGCCGACCCGGCACCGTCAACCGGCGTCGAAGGAACGACCGCCGTTGCGGTCGCCTCGGTCGAAGTCGCCGCCGCACCCTCAAGCTCCGTCGCGAGCGCCACGCTCGGCAGGAGCAGCTGGCCAGCCATGAGCGCGCAGGCCCCGGCGGCGGCGATTCTGATACCCACCCGGCGCCATGATCCATGGATCAGGGAGCATGCGCGCTCCTGCTGCGACGTGGTCTGGGCATAGTGCTTTCCGTTCATGGAAACCTCCTCGGTTGCATCCCTCGATAGCCCCACCTTGGCGCACCTTCGTTAAAACTCCAAGGTGCGCATATGCGAACCACGCCGTCTACCAGCACTTTTACTGATTGCGCCCGAGCCCCGAGTCGTTTGCGGCCGCCGGCAGGATACAATCGAACGAACCCATCGAAAGGCCCCTCTTGGACATCAGCAAACGCAAGCTGAGCGCTATCGCCGCGTTGGCGCTCTTCACCTATATCTTCCTTACGGCCGAGTTTCGATTCGACATCCGCATCGGCCTTCTCGCCGGCGCCGGCTCGGTCGTCGTGGCGCAGGGCCTGATCCTTGGCGCAAGCGTCATCGGCTTTGTCGGCGCCGCGCCGCTTGCGCGTCGCCTCGGCCCCTCCGCGCCGCGCTACGGCACCATCGTCGCCGCGGCAGTCGCGGCGGTCGGCGTCGTCGGCATTGAAATCGCCCCTGCGGCAAACACGCTTCAGGCGATCGGTTGCGTCTCCTTCCTCGCTCTCGGCGCCCTCGGTGTCGCGGCGCACCTGGCGTTCGCGCGCGCGTTCGACGGCGATCCCCGGCTCGCGACCGGAGCCGGCGCGTCCTATGCGGGCGGCATCCTGCTCCAGTTCGCAACCAACCTCGTCGTTCCCACGGGTGCCATCGAAGCACTCGTCCTCCTTATCGCGACCGCTGCCCTCACCGCTTGCACGGCTCGCGAAACCGTAGAAGACGACCCCATGGCCACCGACTCGACAGCGTGGCCCGGCAATGTCGCCGCCCCGCTCGTCGATTCCGCCACGCGCCCCCAGCCGCTCGGCCGCGCGCTCTGGACCGTTGCGCTCATCGTCATCCTCGCGTGCATGTTCTCGACGCTCGACAACGTGGTCACGCTTTCCAACGCGCACGGCACCATCGCCGTCCAAACTTGGCCGCGCCTCTTTTTGGCAGCGAGCGGTCTTGTGGCCGGGTTGCTGTTCGACCTTGCCGAGCGCCGCTACATGGGCCTTATCATGTTCGGCATCACCGTGCTCTCGACCATCTCGGTCCTCGCCGTCGAGGCGGGCGCCAGCCCCAACCTCGGCCTCATCGTCTTCTATCTGGGGTCCGGCTTCTTCGTGACGTTTTTCACGAGCGCGTTCTGCGAGCTCGCGCTCCGCATGCGCACGCCCGGTCTGTGGGCCGGCATGGGACGTGCGGCCAACAACGCCTGCGCTTTCACCACCGCGGGCATCTCGTCGGCCCTTGTCACGAGCAACAACGTCCCCGTCATCATGATCTGCACCGTCATCATGCTTGCCACGGCGAGCGTCGCCTTCGTTGCCGCCGGGCTCTTTCGCCTGCCGCAATCCGCGGAGGAGCGCGAGCACATCGCCCGGGGCGAGCAGGCGCTTGCCCAGCCCTCCGTTGAGGAGCAACGCCGGGCCTTCATCGATGAGCATGGCCTCACCCCGCGCGAGGTCGATGTGCTCATCGCCGTCACGGCAAGCGAGGAGCCGCTCAAGCAGGTGGCCGAGAGCCTGGGCATCACGCTCCGCATGGTGCAGCGGCACCTCACCTCGATATACAAAAAGACCGGCACGCAGACGCGCGCCGGTCTCACCAAGGTCTTCCCCTCCTGACCATCCTTTGAGGGACAGGTCATAATCGGGCGGTTTTGCCACCGTTCCGCCACAGACGTGGGCGTTCTGTCAAGAAACCACCCGCTGGTAACCTGTCCCTAAACAGATGGTTTGTCAGCTCAGCAACGACAGCGCGCTCAACAAAGCGATGCCACGTATTCGCCAAACCCCGGCAGCGCGAACTCGAAATGTCCCTGCAGGGGCTCCTCGATCACCCCGGCTTCAATCAAACGCTTCTTATACGTCGAAATTGATCCCGAGCTCTTCTTGAGCCTTGACGCGAGCTCGCTCCTCGTCGTGCGGCCCACCGGGTTCATCGCGCGGAGGAAATCCAAATCTCCCGGCGAAAGCTCGGCGGCCGTCGAGGCAAAGACACGCGATTCCAGCTCCTGCTGCGCAAGTTTCGCGCCGCGATCGACATCCTCGAGCGAAACCTCGGGGGCTTGTCGCGATGCGTTCCACGCGCGATACCCCACCAGCTGAAACATAAACGGAAACCCGTCAATCGCTTCCGCCGCCCGATCCAGCGCCTCGTCGGAAATCGTCTTCCCGCCGTCCTCGACCGTCAGGCGAAACGCCTCCTTCACCTCGACGGGAGAAATCGAACCGAGCGAACGCTGCGCAGCCCGGCGAAGAAAAGATGTCGACTTCCCCGTTAGGAGTGCAAGAACGCGAAACGGCAATCCAGCCATCAGCAACGCGACCTTCTTGTTCTCGCTCACAAAATGTTGGTAGGTCGTGACAAGCTCCGTCATCTGCGAAAATGACGCATCAACCTCGTCGACGGCGATGAGCACGCCGGTGCCTGTTTCCGAAAGCTGTGAAAACAGGGCGTTCATCTTGGTGCGCCAGTTGGGCTTTTCAGTTTGGCTATCGATATTTTCCCAGCTTATACTACCGATGGGAGCAATTTCGACGCCCGTCACGCGCTTTTTGGTCGACCCACCGAGCAAATGCGCCGCCGATTCCTCGAGCCTCTGCAGGATATCGTCGAGCATTCCGTCCGACGCCGTCACGCTCGCCGTGATCCAGCCCTCCTGCTGCGCCCGATATGAGAGATACGACAGGAGCGCCGTCTTCCCCGTACCTCGCGCGCCATAAAAAATCGAGCAGAGATTGGGATCCGAATCCCCATTTTCAAACGCCAGCACCATATCGTCGATGATGCGCTCACGCCCGGCCATATAAGCCGGAACGCGCCCGAACATCGGCGTAAACGGGTTATTCTGGCCATATCTCGTCGACACCGCCATATGCCCTCCTTCATCCTCGCATGGGTCCATTATGCCCGTCGTTTTTGATTATTTTGAGCACCTTTGATTATTTTGAGCTTCTTTGAGTATTTTGAGCACGCTTGAGCTTTTTGAGCAGGCCCTCCGCATGGTGCAGCGGCACCTCACCTCGATATACAAAAAGACCGGCACGCAGACGCGCGCCGGTCTCACCAAGGTCTTTCCAACCGGGCAACCCCCAGCGGGGAGGCCGCGCGGCGTGGACTAGGCGTTGAGCTCCTCGAGCTTGTGGCGGTAGGCCGCCGCGAGCACCGCGACGCAACCTTCGCGCCCGAGCTTGGCACGGTTGACCACGATGTCCTTGCCGCTCGTCATCTTCCACTTGCCGCCGCTGTAGCGCTTGTAGAACGCCTCGCGCGCCTTCTGCTGCTGCTTGACCAGCTTGGCGCCCTTCTTCTTGTTGAGCCCGCGCTTCTTGCGCACGATCTCGACACGGTCCTCAAAGGGAGCCGTCACCAGCACGGCGATGTGGTTGGGGTTGTTGCGCAGCAGGTAGTCCGAGAGGCGCCCTTCGATGATGCAGCTCTCGGTCTCCCCCAGATCGAGGATGACCTGGCTCATCTTTTGGAAGAGCTTGTCGGAGTACGAGCGCGAATCGTAGCGGTCGGGCAAAAAGGCCATGTTTTCGACGGCGAGCTGCTCGTCATAGGCGGCCATCTTGTCGAGTGCCTCGCCCGCACGTAGCGACGCGCGCACGAGCAGCTCGTTGTCGTAGAGCGGGATATGCAGCTCGTTGGCGAGCATGCGGCCGATCTCGTGCCCCTCGGCGCCAAAGTCGCGCGCGATGGTGATCACCACAGGATTTTTCTTCTTCTCGATATCGCTCATCGCGACTCCTTTCCTCTATGCGGCAACGACCCGATGCTGGTACGCCCTCACCAGCAGCGAGATGCCAAAGTTGAGCGCAAAGTACATCGCGAACACCAGACCGTAGAGCATGAGTACCTGCGACAGGTCGATCGCGTGCGCCATCACGACGTTCGACGTGTACATGAGCTCGGCCACATTGATACCCGACAGATACGAGCTGTCCTTGATGACGGTCGTGCACTGGGAGAACAGCGCCGGGATGATCGTCTTGAACGTCTGCGGCAGGATGATGTAGCGCATCGTGGCAAAGAAACCAAAGCCCTGGCTCTGCGCCGCCTCGAACTGCCCGCGCGGGATCGAGTTGAGGCCGCCACGCACGATCTCGGCCATGACGGCGCTCGTGAACAGCGTGAACGCGATGGTCGAGATCACGATATCGAGCCCCTGCACCGTGAAGTAGATAAAGAGGATCCACAGCAGGTTGGGTGTGCAGCGGAAGAGCTCGATGTAGGCGCTCACGATGATGCGGAACGGCTTGGGCGCATAGGCCTTGATGAGCGCCAGCACCGTGCCGAAGATGAGCGAGAAGAAGATCGAGAGCGCGGAGATCTCGATCGTCTTGACAAAGCCGCCCCAGATATAGAGCAGGTTGGTCGCGTTGAAGATCTCCATCCCTTAGGCCTCCTTTGCGGTGTCGAGCCCGAGCTCGGCCAGCGATTTGCCGCGCGGGCGCTCCTTGGAGCGGCGCTCGAGCCACTGGACCAGCAGAGCGAGGGGGAAGCAGATGATGAAGTACATGAGGCAGCAGACGATATAGCCCTGCAGGTAGCCGTAGAGCGACACGAAGTTATCGGAGCGGTACATGAGGTCGCCGCCGGCCACGAGCGCGAGCACCGAGGTGTTCTTGACCAGGTTGAGCGCCTGGTTGCACAGCGGCGGCAGGATGATCTTGAACGTCTGCGGCAGCACGATGTAGATGTAGGCCTGCGCGCGCGTGAAGCCCTGGCTCTGCGCCGCCTCCATCTGGCCGCGCGGGACGGCCTCGATGCCGGTGCGAATGACCTCGGAGATGTAGGCCGCGTGGTAGAGGCCCACGCCCAAGAAACCCAGGACGAACGGCGCGATGCGCACAGGCTCGGCCGCATGCGTGATGGCCTGCAGGAACTGCGGGCCCGCCATGTACATGAAGAGCACCTGCACGGGCAGCGGCGTGTTCTGGTAGAACTCGACGTAGACGCGCGCGATGGCGCGGAGCACCCGCGAGCGTGTGGTCGAGAACACGCCAAGCAGCGTGCCCAGCACAAGCGACAGCACCAGACCGGCGACAACCACCTGGAGCGTCACCCCAAAGCCCTCCCAGAAGGGCCCCATATTCGCAAACGTCGTCGACCAGCGGTCGGCGTCAAACAATCCTTCTAGCATTCCAGTCCCTCCCGGCCTACACGAGGCCCCAGGTCTTGACCTCTTTGTCGAGCCAGCCGTCGGCCAGGCGGTCGTTGACCACCTTGTCGACCACGGCCGAGAGGTCGCAACCCTTCTTGGTGGCCACGCCGTAGCCCTGCTCGCCGAACTTGACCTCGGGCTGCAGGAGCTCGACGGTATCGTTCATGTAGCCGGCGAGCGTCGAGCGGTCCATGGCGAAGACGTCGATGTTGCCGGCGTCGAGCGAGCTCTTGATGATGGGGTAGCCGCTAAAGGCGCGGAACTCGGGGTTGCACGTGAAACCCTCGTCCTTGATCATCTGCTCGATGAGGCTCTGCGTGGTCGCGCCTTGGCTCACGCCGATGACCTTGCCGTCGAGGTCGTTGATCGACTTGAAGTGCGAGCGCTTCTTGACCATGAGTCCCACGTAGTCCGTGCGGTACGGGGTCGAGAAGTCCCAGCTCTTCTTGCGCTCGTCGGTGATGGTGTAGGTCGCGGCTACGATATCGAGCTGGTCGTTGTCGATGAGCGGCCCGCGCGTCTTGGGCGTGACGTCGGTGAACTCCACGAGCTCGCGCGATTTGGCCTGCTTATAGGTGACGCCGAAGACCTCGGCCGCAATCATGTAGCAGAGGTCGACCTCCATGCCCTCGAAGCGGCCCTTGGCCGTGTCGTAATAGCCGTAGCCCGGCACGTCCTTCTTGACGCCCGCGGCGAGGTGCCCACGCGCCTTGATGGCGGCGAGTTTGGAGCCTGCAGCGCCGCCCGATGCGGACGCGCCCGAGGACGCATCGCTGCCGCAGCCGGCAAGCGCGCCGGCACCGGTGAGTGCGATGGCGCCCGCGCCCAAAAGTTCGATAAAGCGGCGGCGCGTCATGCCGCCGGTCATGGTCTCGTTCATATGAGCACCGCCCGCCTAGTGCAGGATCTTGGACAGGAACTCGCGGCAGCGCGGGTTCTCGGGGTTGTCGAAGAAGTGCTCGGGCGAGCCCTCCTCCAGGATGCGGCCGTCCTCCATGAAGATCACGCGGTCGGCAACCTGGCGCGCGAAGCCCATCTCGTGGGTCACGCAGATCATGGTGATGTCCTCCTGGGCAAGCTCGATCATGACGTCGAGCACCTCCTGGACCATCTCGGGGTCGAGGGCGCTCGTGGGCTCGTCGAACAGGATGATCGGCTGCTTGGTGCACAGGGCGCGCGCGATGGCGATGCGCTGCTGCTGGCCGCCCGAGAGGTTCTGCGGGTACTCGCCCGCCTTGTGCGCCATGCCGACGCGCTTGAGCGCGGCCATGGCGGTCTCGGTCGCCTCCTCCTTGCTCTTCTTTTGCAGCTTGATGGGTGCGAGCGTGAGGTTGCCGAGCACCGTCATGTTGGGATACAGGTTGAACTGCTGGAACACCATGGAGCTGTATTTGCGGGCCATCTCCAGATGGTTCTTCTTGGTGAGCGGCGTGCCGTCGATGATGACCTCGCCCGACGTGGGCTCCTCGAGATAGTCGACGCAGCGGATGAGGGTCGACTTGCCCGAGCCGGACGGCCCGATCATGACGAGCTTCTCGCCACGCTTGACGGTGAGGTTGATGTCCTTGAGCACATGCAGATCGCCAAAGTACTTGTTGAGATGCCTGATCTCGATCATGTCTGCCATGAACGTCCCTTTCTAAGCTCAATCGCGAATGCTCAACATTGTACGAAAAAGGGCGCCCCCGGCAGTCGAGGGCGCCCCGTTGTAAACAGACCGCAATCATTTTCCCATAACGCACACCGCCGCGGTAAAGCATCCGCAGGCTCGTTCGCCAACTGTTCATTGGGGACGTATATAAATGACCGGTCATCGGTATACGTCCCCAATGACCGGTCCCGCGCATTTGCGAACGCTAGGCGAGCTTGGCGCCCACGATCTTGGCAGCCGCCGGCTTGTCGAAGTTGCCGCCCGTGGCCTTGCCGAGGGCACCCATGACCTGGCCCATCTGCTTCTTGGACGTGGCGCCCAGCTCGGCGATGGTCTTCTCGATCAGTGCCTCGAGCTCCTCGCCGGAGACCTGGGCGGGCAGCATGCTCTCCAGGATCTTGATCTGCTCGGTGAGATTGTCGGTGCGCTCCTGGTCGTTGCCGGCCTTGATGGACATCTCAAGCGTCTCGCTCGTCTGCTTGATGAGGCGCTTGATCATGTTGTTGACGTCTTCCTCGGTGATCTCGCGGCGCTCGTTGACCTCGATGTTCTTCACCTCGGTCTTGACCTGGCGGATGATGGACAGGCGAACCTTGTCCTTGGCCTTCATGGCCGCGATCATTTCCTTCTGAAGCTCTTCGTTGGTCATGCTCGATGACTTCCTTTCATATGTGGGGACGGCGCGGCATTGGCCCCGCCGCCCCGGTTCGTGCGAAGCGGCGGGGATCTCGCCCGCCGCCTCGGTCATTTACTGGTCGCTGCCCGAATCGCCGGAGCCGTCGCTGCTCGACGAGTCGGTCGTGGCGGCGGTGCTGTCGCTCGAATCCGAGCTCGTGCTCGACGCGCTCTTGGTCACGCCCTTGAGGCTCACATTGTAGGGAACGTCCTTGGGCATGGGGTTGATCTTGATGTCAGCCTTCTTCTGGTACTTCTCGAGCCAGTCGTTGTACTTGGTGCCGGTGTTCTGCGTCTTGACCACGTTGGCGACGTACTTCTTGATGGCCTTGGGCACCTGCTTGATGTCGGTCACCTCGTTGTCGACATGGAAGTAGTCGGTGCACTTGATGATGTGGTAGCCGTACGTCGACTCGACGATGCCGCTCACGTCGCCCTTGTTGAGCTGCTGGAGCGCCGTCTCATAGGCATCGACGAAGGTGGTGAGCTTATCCCAGCCCACGTCGCCCTTTTTGCTCTTGGAGCCGGTGTCCTCGGAGTACTTCTTGACGGCGTCCTCGAAGGAGAGCTCGCCGGAGTTGATCTTGTCGAGGCACTCCTGCGCGGTCGCCTTCGCCTTGGCCTTGTCCTCGTCCGAAGCGTCCGAGTCGACCTTGATCAGGATGTTCTCGGAGCGGCGGGCGTCGTTATAGGTCGAGAGGTTCTCGTTGAGGTAGCTCAGGATCTCCTTGTCCTTGGGCGTCTTGGCGGACGCGACCTTGTCCTTGAGCTTTTGCTGGGCGAGGCTGTCTTTGAGGGAATCCTTGTAGGTGCTCTCGGTATAGCCGTAGGTCTTGAGCGTCTTCTTGAAGGCCTTCTCGCCGCCGGCGCTCTTGCAGGCGTCCTTCCAGGCTTTCTCGATATCGTCGTCCGAGACGCTCACGTTGTATTCCTTCTCGGCCTGCTGGATCAGGATCTGCTGCGAGTAGGAATCGATGACCTGCTTGCGGTACTTTTTGGGCGTGAGGCCCTGGTCGACGAGGTACTGGGCCCAGTCCTTGTCCTTGGTGTAGCCGTAAGACGTGCGCACGTTCATGATCTGCTTGGTCACGGTGTCCTCGGTGAGGTTGGACCCGTTGATCGTGGCCGCGACGCCGCCGGTGAGCTTATAGTCCGTGCTCGACTTGCTGTCCTGGGACTGCCGCATGAGGCCGGAGCACGCCATCGTGGAGACGGAGAGCACCATGGCGAGCACGCCGATGGCGACGAGCACGATCTTCACGGTCTTGGAGACGCGGGACTTGCGGGCCTTCTTGCGGGCCGTGCGGCTCGGCTTCTTGGACTGCGGCTTGGACGCGGCGGCGTCGGCGGCAGGCTGAGCGGAGGCGTCCGCAGCCGGCTTCTCGGGCGCGGGCTTGGCGGCCTTCTTGGGTTGCTTCTTGTAGTTTGCCATCATCGGCCTTTCGGGAATCGATTCGAACATCCGCTATTGTGGCACACCTGACCGTTATGCATATAAAAAGTGGCCAAAAGTGCCGAGCACTTTTGGCCACTCAAACTGGGATGCCGTGTCCGCGCGCATCAGCCCCGTGCGGGGTCGATCGCCACGTGGCCGTTCCCCAGCACGTGGACGCGGCCGTCGGCGAGCATCTGGACGACTTCCGGGTACAGCACGTGCTCGATCTCGTGGATGTGGGCCTCGAGCGTATCGCAATCCCAGCCCTCCTCGATGGCGAGCGGACGCTGCGCGATGATGGGGCCGTTGTCGTAGATCTCGTTGGCAAAGTGCACCGTCACGCCCGTGACCTTGACGCCGCGGTCGTAGGCATCCTGGATGGCGTGCGCGCCGGTAAAGCTCGGGAGCAGCGCCGGATGCAGGTTGACCAACCGGTTCTTAAACGTCGCAAGCAGCGGCGCGTGCACCATGCGCATGTAGCCGGCCATCACCACGTACTCGCAGCCGCGCTCGAGCAGCGCATGCGCGATCACCTCGTCGGCCGCGATCGGGTCGGCGTAGACCTCCTTGGAGAGCGTGAGCGTCTGGATGCCGGCGCGCTCGGCACGCTGCAGGCCCTTGGCCGAGGGACGGCTCGAGACCACGAGCTCGATCGAGGCGTTGAGCTTGCCCGCGGCGATCAGATCGATGAGTGCCTGCAGGTTGGTGCCGGAGCCGCTGATGAGCACGCCGATCTTGAGCGGCTCGGTGACCGGAGTCCCCGTGGGACGCGTATAGGGCGTGTAGCCGAGCTCCTCGACCGCGGCGCCCTGCTCGTCCTTGGTAGCACCCGCACCCGCGCCGGCCAAAGCCTCGTCCACGTTAGCGCTCATCGGCGTACACGACCTTTCCGGAGCCCTCGACGCACTCGCCCACGCGGAACGGCTTCTCGCCGAGCGCCTCGAGCTTGGCGGTCACGTCGGCCTCGGCGGCGGCCGGGACGATCAGGCAGAGGCCCACGCCCATGTTGAAGGTCTTGCACGCCTCGTTGGGCGCGAGCTCGGCCTGCTGGGAGATATACGTGATGACGGGAGGCACGTCCCAGCCCATCTCGGCACCGTTGCGGGTGACCACGGCGTCGACGTCCGCGGCGAGCGCGCGGTTGAGGTTCTCGGTGATGCCGCCGCCCGTGATGTGCGCGATGGCGTGCACGTCGGCGCCGCCGCGCAGCAGCTCGAGGATCGGCTTGACGTAGATGCGAGTGGGCGCGAGCAGGGCGTCGGCGAGCGACTGACCGCCGAGCTCGTCGAGCGGACGGGAGAGCTCCTCGGCCTTCGCAGCGGCCTCGGGCGTGCCCGGCAGGATGCCGTCGACGCCGATCACGCGGCGCACGAGCGAATAGCCGTTGGAGTGGATGCCCGTGGAGGGCAGGCCCAGGATCACGTCGCCGGGGCGCACGTTCGCCGGGTCGAGCATCTTGGGACGGTCGACGACACCCACCGTGAAGCCGGCGAGGTCGTAGTCCGCAGGGGCCATGACGCCCGGATGCTCGGCCATCTCGCCGCCCACGAGCGCGCAGCCCGCGAGCTTGCAGCCGTCGGCCACGCCCTTCACGATCTTGGCCATATGCTCGGCCTCGATGTGCCCGATCGCCACGTAATCCAAGAAGAACAGCGGCTCGGCACCCGAGGCGAGGATATCGTTGACGCACATGGCCACCAGGTCCTGGCCCACCGTCTCGTGACGGTCCATGATCTGCGCCAGCACGAGCTTGGTGCCCACGCCGTCGGTGCCGGAGATGAGGATCGGGTCCTCCATGTCCTTGAGCGCCGCGGCCGAGAACAGACCGCCAAAGCCGCCGATCCCGCCGATGACCTCGGGGCGGTTGGTCTCCTTCACCATCTGCTTGATCGCGTCGACGGCGCGGCCGCCCTCGGCGGTGTCGACGCCGGCATCCTCATACGTCACATGCTTGCTCTCGCTCATGGTTTCCTCTCCTGTGTCTTGAGACGGCCCGCTGGGGGCGGGCCTCGTATACGGGCTTTGTCGCGGGCGCGCGCCGTCGAGTTTGCGGCGCGCCACCCCACCTTAAAACTAAAGCGCCGGGCCGACCACGGGACCAAGCCCCAAACGTGTCGGCCCGGCAGCGGTTACGCTTCCGGATGCTCCTCTTCCCAGCTGCGGTCGCGGTCCTTCTCGACCACCACGTCGCTGTCGAGCTTCTCGATCTCGTCCATGTTATGGGGCCTGTAACCCTCCATGAACTTGTCGCGCCCAAAGGACTCGGGAATCGCCACCGGGTAGTTGCCGGTAAAGCATGCGTCGCAGTAACCGCCCTTGGGCATGCACTTGAGCAGGCCCTCGACGGACAAAAACGCGAGTGAATCGGCGCCGATGAACTCGCAGATCTCGTCCACCGACTTGTTGGCGCTGATGAGCTGCGACTGCACGTCGGTGTCGATGCCGTAGAAGCACGGCCAGACGACCTCGGGCGAGTTGATGCGCACGTGGATCTCCTTGGCGCCGGCGCCGCGCAGCATCTTGACGAGCTGCACCATGGTGGTGCCGCGCACGATGGAGTCGTCGATCACCACGAGGCGCTTGCCCTCGATGTTGTCGCGCAGAGGGTTGAGCTTCATGCGCACGCCCATGGCGCGCAGCTCCTGCGTGGGCTCGATAAAGGTGCGGCCCACGTAGCGGTTCTTGATGAGGCCCTCGCCAAAGGGGATGCCGCTCTCGCGGGCATAACCCTCCGCCGGCGGCAGGCCGGAGTCGGGCACGCCGATGACCATGTCGGCCTCGACGGGCTCCTCGTGGGCGAGCTGACGGCCCATATCGTAGCGGCAGGCATAGACGCTCTTGCCGTTCATGATGGAGTCGGGGCGCGCGAAGTAGACCTGCTCGAACACGCAGTTCGCGCAGGTGGGAGCCGCGGGCACGCCCTGCTCGGACACAAGGCCCTCCGCGCTGATGCGCAAGATCTCGCCGGGGCGGATATCGCGCACGTACTCGGCGCCCACGATGTCGAGCGCG
>ERZ808240.830-NODE-830-length-39695-cov-22.280096_pt1 | contig 39695 bp, 29 predicted proteins | sample MGYA00521084_ERZ808240 | MGnify/ENA primary metagenome ERZ808240 (study PRJEB31516, sample SAMN03275571) | gut metagenome | biome: mammalia-associated habitat; material: feces | host: Papio cynocephalus | place: Kenya | collected 2012-08-06 ... | reverse complement strand
TCATCTGGTTTGGTACCGACAATGGACTTTGCCGCTACGATGGATACAGCGTGCAGACTTTTTATAATCCGGCGATGAGCTTCGACCAATATGTGAGCGCGTTGGAGGATTATGACGAAGGTTTGCTGGTGGGTACTGTCAAAGGTGCCTATCTCTTTGACTTTGCAACTGAACAATTCAAGAAGTTGGATGATAAAATAAATTCTACCGTCTATCATTTTTCGTTGGATGGCGACCGAAATGTTTGGATTTCAACCGCCGAACAGGGATTGTTCAGGTATAATCTCAACACCCACGAGAGTCGTAATTATAAGATAAAGGGAAGCAAGGGCAATGTGGCTTGTACGTTGGTTGATGTGAATAATCAAGTGTGGGCGCTTTGTAATACAGCTGGCTCTACACTCCAAAGACTCAACAAGTCGAACGACACTTTTTATCCATTTCGTTTGAAGGGGGATGCTACCCAACTCAATGGTATGGCGATGCTAGCCAATTCGGATGGTAGCATCTTGGTAGGAACATGGGATCAGGGATTGTATCAAGTGGAGACCGATGGAACCACCAAGTTGCTTATCAGTGCCTCCCTCACTAACTCGTTGCATCATATCCACAAGCTCTTAAACGATCGCAACCTTTTTGTGCTGATAGGTTGCGACGAGGGATTGGTGGAGTATGACATTCAGAAAGGTACTTGGCGAATGCTTTCAGAGGTGAACGACCCTAGTAAAAGTTCCGCCGAAAAATTTGTGTATAGCATTACGGCGGATAAGGAAGGAGGTCTCTGGGTGGGAACCTTCTATGGCGGTGTCAACTATATTCCTTCTCTATCTTTCGAGAGCAGGTTTAATATGTATTCTGCCTCTTTGGGTGGCCTCAGAGGAAACGTCGTTGGACGATTTGCCGAGGATGCCAAGCATCGCATTTGGATTGCTACCGATGATGCGGGTGTCGATTGCTACGACCCCACGACAGATACTTTCGTCAATTTCCCAGGCAAGCAAGCGATGGGACGTTATAATGTGCATGGACTCCTTGCCGAGGGCGACAATCTGTGGATAGGAACCTATAGCGATGGTGTTGTTCTGATGAACATGTCGTCGGGTAGCTTGCAGCCTTATCAGATGGAAAGCTCTTCTAAGAGCAGTAGTTGTTACTGTCTTTTCAGGGATAGCCAACATCGGCTTTGGGCAACATCCATGAGTGGTGCTTGTCTATTGGACGAGAATGCCAAGGTGTTCCGACAAGTAAAGGCATTTAATAGTTTGAACATCGACATCAAGGAAGACAAGCAGGGCAATGTGTGGTTTGCTACTCAGAACAATGGCTTGTGGTGTTATCGTCGCAACGGAACTTGGAAGCAATATTTGAGTAAGGAAGGCGATGAGCATGCGCTTAGTAGTAGCCAGATCAACTGTGTGCAGATAGACTCCAAGGGCAGACTGTTTGTGGCTACCAATATGGGTATTTGCGAGTATATTCCGTCTTCCGACTCATTCCATCGTATCTCCATCGATGCGCCGAGTCAAGATTTCTCTTGCATCATATTCAATGAGGGGGAAATGTGGCTTTCTTCTAACAAAGGCATCATTAAGTATGTGAAGGGAGAGCCAACTTTGTTGTTCAATCGCTATGATGGACTAACCAGCGACCAGTTCTTGCCAAACTCAGGACTGTTGGCTTCAGACGGAAAAGTGTATTTCGGCACGACGCAAGGCTTCAATACCTTCTATCCTTATCAGGTGAAGATAAACCGTGTGGAACCTCCCGTTGCCATTACAGCCATGGAACTCTTCAATAAGCATGTGGAAGTGGGTACGGAGAAATTGCCAGAGTCGTTGAACCACATCGAACAAGTGGATCTCTCGTACAATGAGAACATGGTCAATCTTTCGTTCTCTGCATTGAGCTATGTGTCGCCAGAGAAGAACCTTTATTCTTATATGTTGGAGGGTTTCGACAAGGATTGGGTTACCACCCGAGAACATCGTGCCACTTACACCAATTTGCCTGCGGGCACTTACACTTTCCGTGTGAAGGCAGCCAATAATGATGGAGTGTGGTCGAAGGAAGAAGCCCAGCTAAAGATTGTCGTGCATCCTCCATTCTGGTGGTCGTTGCCAGCCAAAATCTTATACCTAATTATATTAGGAAGCCTTATCTGGCTTTACACACAGAGTAGATTGAAGCGAGAGAAACGTCGCCATCAGCGTGAACTCGACCGTTTGGAGGAGAAGCAGGAGCAGGAGATGAGAGATGCTCGTTTGCAATTCTTTACGATGATAGCCCATGAGATTCGTACGCCTGTTACGCTGATTATCGGTCCGCTGGAGAACCTGAAGGAGCAATGGCTGAAGATAAGCCAGGCTGTAACTGGTGGCGAGGCGATGACCCAGACGCTGGATGTCATCGACCGTAATGCGCAGCGACTCTTGCTGCTTGTGAATCAGTTGCTCGACTTCAACAAGGTGCAGCAGAAGGGAATGCTGGTACATTTCCATTTGCAGAACTTGTCAAAGTTGCTGCATGCCGTGGCAGAGCGTTTTGAGCCAACTTTGCAGCAGAAGGGAGCCAAACTGGTAGTGGATTATCCTGCCGATGATTTTGCGGCGATGATAGATAGCGAGGCAATAACCAAGGTGGTTAGCAATCTGATGACCAACGCCACCAAATATACCAAAGATTTCGTGCGTCTCTCTTGCCGACCAGCCGATGATGGCGAGCACTTTGTCATTCAGGTGGAAGACAATGGTATGGGAATCAGTCCTGATGAGCAAGAGAAGATTTTTGCAGCATTCTATCAGGCTAGAGACAACAAACCGGGTACGGGCATCGGACTCAATATTGTCAAGAATCTCGTAGAAGCTCACCATGGTATGGTTGAAGTACAATCGGAAGTTGGCAAAGGCTCTACCTTCGTCGTTACGCTGCCTATTGGTCAAGAAGATGCCGTGGTTGATAAGAACAACGAGGTTGTAAGAGTTCCTGTAGAAGAAGAGGAGGCGCTCACGGCAGATGAAGAGGCGAATGAGGAAGAAGATGCAAAGGAAGCGGCTCAGAATGCTGACATGCAAAGCACATCTCATCGTCCTACGATGCTGATTGTGGATGATGACGAGGATATGCGCAATTTTGTCCAGGGTCATTTTGCCAAGCTCTTTACGGTATTGACTGCTGCCGATGGTAAGCAAGCTCTTCGCATCTTGGAGAGATTTAATGTTTCGCTTATCGTGAGCGACTGGATGATGCCAGAGATGGATGGACCTGAGCTTTGTCGTCAGGTAAGACAGAATCCGAATATCAGTCATCTGCCATTTGTGATGCTCACGGCGAAAACCGATGACAACAGCAAGGCGGAGGGTATGAGTTGTGGAGCCGATGTGTTTATCGAGAAACCATTCTCCATGAAGTATTTGGAAGCGAGCGTCAACCATCTCATCGAGATGCGTCGCTTGTTGCAGAGCAAGTTCTCTCATACTCCTTTGGAGTCTATCCAGGAGATTGCGCCTACCAAGGTGGATAATGATTTCTTGGGTAAGATGACGAAGATCATCGAGGAAAACCTTGCCAATCCTGAACTGAATGTGGCGTTCTTGGCTGGTCAGTTGGGTATGAGCCGCAGTTCGCTGTTCAATAAAATTCGTGGTTTGGCAGATGTCACTCCTAACGAGATGATTCAGGTGGTACGTCTTAAGAAGGCGGCTCGCTTGTTGAAGGAGGGCGGCTATCGCATTAGTGAGGTGAGCTACATGGTGGGCTTCAGTAGTCCAAGCTACTTCTCGAAGTGCTTCCAGAAGCAGTTTGGTATAAAGCCTGCTGATTTTGTGGAGTTGAAATAGAACTCAGTTTTTGGCACTTAGGCTATAGGATACATGACACGATACCAATGATGTAGTCTTCTGGGACTAGTCCCCAATATCTGGAATCGTAGGAATCCAAGACGTTGTCACCTGCCATGAAATAATAATTATGTAGGAAGACATGTCGGGTAAATGGCTTACCGTTTATGGATACCTGGTTTTTGTTCCAGTTGATGTCTATGGTTTGTCGAATCTCATATTCTAGTAGAATTTTATATAAGGCGGCATTTTGGGTATTGATATTCAGAATGTCGCCTTTCCTTGGTATATAAAGTGGTCCAAAGTTCTTGATTGTCCAAAGTGGCAAATGGTCTTCGAAAGGGATGGCTCTTAATGCTCCTGGTGATATGAGGCTGTCTGGTAAGTTTTTTAAGGCAAGTTGTTGCTGGTAGATGCCTAGTTTGCCGGGATAGTTATTGTTGCGGTAAACGCCATTGATAATACTGATACTATCTCCTGGTAAGGCGATGCAGCGTTTGCAAAAAACGTAGTTGATGACAAATTTGATTTGCCAATCTTTATTGGGCATATTGAATGCAACGATGTCATTGTGCTTGATGGAGCGAAATCCTTTGGTGCGAAAGCTTTTTAGCTCGGTGCCATCTTTGCTGAAATGAAAGTCGGTGTATATGCGTGCTCCCATCAATGTCTTGTTTACGAAGATTCTATTTCCTTGATGTAAGGTGGGGAGCATGGAATCTGATGGGATAGTAAAAGTATCCGTGATAAATATACGGATGAAAAGCCACACTCCATATAGAGTGCAGCTAGCTGATAGGATGATGCTCATATAGCTAAAAAGCCTTTTTGCCCATCTCTTGATGTCTTGTAGTTTGAGATTTTTCATGTTTGAATTCTAAAAATTTTTGCAAAGATACTCATAATATTCTTTGCGGACAAATAGAAAGAGTACATAAAGTACACGATTTTTAGACGAAAGTGTTATCCTTTTGGATGATTTTACTATGTGGTTCTAGATGTTTTTTATACTTTTGCAAGCAAATAATAAACTTAAAAGTTTGTTGCAATTATGAAACTAGATATTAAAAAACTAATTATTCTGTTGGTGGTACTACCAATAGTTGTTGCTTGTACTTCAAGTAAAAATGAGCGGTGGCACCAAATCGAGAGTATGCTGAATGAAAATCCAAATTCAGCATGGCTTATGTTACACCAAGATAGTGCACGTCTTGGCGAATATTCCAAGTCGGACAGAATGAAATATTTGTTGCTTCGTACAGAGGCAATGAATAAGCTCTTTTATGCCATGGACACCATCAGCTATATGAAAGATGTTTTGGATTATTATTCTTCTCATGGTAGTGAGGAAGAGAAAGCGCAAGCTAATTATATGATGGGAAGCGTATATCGTGACAAGGGTAATAGTCCTTTGGCATTGCAATATTATAATGAGGCAGTTGCAAAGTTAGATACTACGAAAAGTGATTGTGATTATCGGCTTTTGTCCAAGATTTATGGACAAATGGCTGATATTTATAATTTGCAGCGTTATCCGCAGATGGAATTAAAAATGTTAGACAAAAAGGCTTTATGTGCAAAAAATGCAAAGGATACTTTGGGGTATTTTATCGCCCTAGAGCATAGATCTAGTGTGTTTCATAAGTTGGGATATCTTGATTCTGTTTATCAAATTGCTATTCAAGCTTATCAAAATTATAAAAAGATAGGTAGGGAAGATTATGCAGCAGCAGCGTTAGCACCATTGCATGAAATTTACTTAAAGAAAAAGGATTATGCTAAGGCTAAACGAGCACTTGATGAATATCGTGCTAAATCCAATTTGTTGGATGATAATGGGGAACCTGTGTATCGGGGAAAGGAGTATTATTATAATTATCTAGGTTGGTATTATAAAGAAGTTGGACAAATGGATTCTGCTTTGTGGTGCTATCGAAAAATATTGAATTATCCTTCTGATATAGAGGATTTGGAAGCTGGGTATAAGGGGCTGATGTCTGTTTATTCTCTTAAAGGCATGGGGGATTCTGTTGTGAAATATGCACATCTTTATGCTGATGCAAACGATACGGCAAACTTTAGAAATTCTGCGTCGGAAGTTAGCAAGGTTCAAGCTTTATACGATTATACAGAAAGTCAAAATGTGGCAGTGCGAAAAGCAGAAGAGGCAAAAAATGTTTGGAAAGCATTGTTTATGTCGTTCTTGCTAATAGTCTTGTTACTTATTATATTACGAAAACTGAGAAATCGGGCTCAAAAGATGCAAACTCAGTATGATGCAACTAAGACAGAATTGGATTCAACTCAAAAGGAAATGAAACTTCAAAAGCAAAAAATGACTAAATTGAGAGGTATGTTGAGCTTTTATCAAACGAATGCCAATGAAGAAAAGTGGGAAAGTGAGAGTATGGTTATGAATTCTAAAATCGTTCAAGCATTTCAGGCATACGCTAATGGTGGTAAGCAGCCAACTGTTAGTGAATGGAGGGATTTGCTCACGTTGATTGAAAGTTCTATACCGAAATTTTGGGAAAGATTGTCTTCTTTTAATGATACACTATCAACTGATGAGTTTAGAATTTGTGTATTGACAAGACTTTGTTTCTCTCCATCGCAAGTGGCTAATCTCTTGGGCATTTCTAAGCAAAGCGTCACCAATAAGCGTAAAAAAATCGTCCAAATATTGTTTAAATCTGATGAAATTAAGAAGCTGGATTATATGATAAAACAGTTGAAATGAATCGTGTACTAAATGTATTTTTGCTTATAATGTATTGATATATAGTATATTGCTTTCTTTCGATGTTATTTTGGGTATTAATTGTGTACTAAATGTACTCTCATAATTTTGTTCTCAACTATCTTTTTCCTAATTTTGCAAACAAATACAAAATATAACGATATGAAGAAAATTTTAGTTTTGAGCATTGTTTGTATGCTTCAGATGGGAGTAGCTTCGGCAATTACAAATAATAGAGTAGAAATGCAACCTAGCTCTATCGATAATCCAACCAAACATGGTACTGATACTGATAGGGGCTGTGTTTGGATGCCTTTGGTTTACTTGGAGGATAATCTGTTATCCTTTGAGCCAAGTGAATCACCTATTATAATATATGTATATAGAGGTGATAGAATGCTTTTTACTCAGATGGTTGCTGAGGGAGGTGCCAATGCAGAACTTCCGAGCGACTTAAAAGGTAAGTTCACCTTGTATATGGTTTATAACGATACTGTGTATTACGGAGACATAAATCTGTAAGGAATGAGAGGAATGATGAAACCGAAGTTCTCCATAATAGGCATAATGGTATGCTTGCTCTTTTTGTGCTGTAAGTCGGAGAAAGAGCAAGTGAAAGACAAGATTGAGCAAATGAGGTCTCGTCCGATAGAGTTGTGCCTAAATCAAATGGAGTGTCGCCGTAACCCGCTGAAAAATTTGGACAAGAAGTACACGATGGTTGTCTATGTCGATTCTTCAGAATGTAGTCCATGTGCTTTGAGTAAACTTCGATTTTGGAATCCTCTGATAGCAGAGGCAAAGAAAAAGCGAGTTGATATTAACTATGTTTTTATCTTAGCTCCTAAAAAAGATGAAATGGAAGATGTGAATATGGAGCTGGATATTACGGATTTACCAAGTTCTATTTATGTGGATACAGCTCATGTCTTTAGTAATAGAAATGAGTTGATACCAAAAGACCAACGATATCATTCGTTTCTTTTAGATAAAAGATTGAATGTAATCTTTGTAGGAAGTCCTATAGAAAATGAAAATGTAAAGCGTGTTTACAAGAAGGTAATTAATAACAAATAAATGAGTAAAATGAAAAAGAAAATGTTATTTACTTCATCTTGCCTATTTGTAGGCTGTGTAGTATTGCTGTGTGGAGGTTTGGCTAAGTCAGCTCCAACGGAGAGTAGTTTGACTTTGGAAAATGTAGAAGCACTAGCAGAAGGTGATGTTGTAACGATAGTTTGTGGTGCAGGACATGATGGAAAATGTTTTAGAAAAGGTTTCAGCTTAAAATTCTGCAATTCTCATTCTTATTATCAGTGTGAATATACAGGATATACTATGGATTATTGTAAGAATCCATGCTAATATATAGTAAAGAATATCATAAAATAGTAAAAGATGGTTTAGCATTGCTGATATCTTGTAAAAAATACATAAGCAATGCTAAATTGTTGAACTTTAATATATTTAGTTATGCTGCACATTCAAAAGTATCTAGTTATATTGGTGTTTGCTTTGTCATTTGTTTCTTGTAAAGACAATGATGATGCACATTGCCCTGTTATCAATTTGGGTGAGGCTCAAGAGATAACTGAGCAAGAGTTGTTCTCTAAGGTAGAAGTAATCCCTTTGCAGAACAAAGGTGATATTATTTTGTCAAATATCTCTCAGATGGTTGTGTCTGATCAGTATCTTTTAGTAAAAGACTCTAGAAATATCATTTATGTATATACAAAAGATGGTGCTTTAGTTTCTACATCTTTAAGGAAAATAGGCAATGGTACTGGGGAATATTCTGTAGTGACAGCTTTTGGCTTTAATAGGCATACGAAGAATATAGAGGTTCTTACACCTCAAAACTTGCTGTGCTATAATGTGCATTTTGATTTTATTAAAAAAGTACAATTACCAACTAAATGGTCAAATACAGGCAATGGTATGCTTTTCTTTGGACAAATTTACGATTTATCCAAAGAGCGCCATGTCCTAGTGCCAACAAGCATTAGCAAAGATTGTGATAAAATGTTTATTTTTAATTCTGCGAATTCAAAAGTAGAGAAAGAGCTTGATTTTAGTGATGGCTTTATAGCAGGTGTTAATATGCAAGAACAATGCTTTTTTGACAATTCAAGCAAAGACTTAGGTATAGTTCCTCCTTTTGTAACAGGATATTTGTATGCATTAGATAAAACAAATTTAGAATTGTTTAAAGCATATAAAGTCGTAAATGGTAAAAAAGGATTGCTGGCTTCTGATCTTGTCAATATGGAAAATGATGAGGAAAAACTGCAACGCTTCTTGATGAGTACAGAAAAGGAAATTCCTATTTCAGCTTTGGAAACACAGAAACATATCTCGTTTATAGTTAAAAAAGGAAGTGATTTGAAAAAATGGTTTATGTTGTTCTATGACAAGTCTTCTGGTATGGTAGGACGAATTAATTGCTACTCTAATAATAAGGCTGGATTTCCGATAGTCAAAAATGCCGACAATACCTGCTTGTATGCTGTTGTGGAGCAAAACGACTTAGCGGAAATCATATCCCATTTGAGTAAAAGCAAAATAAAAATTGCCTATGGCAAGGTATGTAAAAGTGATTATTATGTTTTGAAATATACATTTAAATAATCTTGATTGCACTTTTGGGTACATTTCATAGTGGCTTGATTGAATCAAACCAGACCTTTCCAAACTATACTTTTTCGTAGTATAGGTAGTAAAAGTGTAAAACTGTTTATATGTAAAGACAAGCGTTTGGTTTAAAAACTATAGTATAATGGATATATTGATAAAATAATGTTGAATAAGTTTTTAGTATGAAGAAATTATTAGTAAGTATATTATGTTTGGTAATAGTTAGCGTAGGTATAGTATGGGGAAAATGTTGTTTAAGTAAACAAATCTCGGGTAGTGGTTTGTTTACTGAGAACATTGAAGCGTTGTCTGATGGTGGTGATGCAGTGATAGTAATGCATTGTGAAGGAAATACTGGAACTTGTGCTAAGGGGGTAGATTCTACCACAGGACACAATTTTATTATTCATGGAAGAGCAACAAATGGAAACTAATGAATTATGAAGAAGCTAATAGGTATATTTGTTATTTTTATTGCTGTAATAGGTGGAGTTGGAGTACATTTCGTGATGAATTCCCAGTTGGATAAGTTTGTACTGGTTGAGAATGTAGAGGCTTTGACCGAAAGTGATGTTACTGATCATTATTGGTGTTGTGGGCATACGGATACTTGTGCAAAAGGCGATAATCTAATAATCAAAGGTAAATTTCAGTCTGTTCCTTGTCAATGAATATAAATTTGATAGTGATGAAAAAGTTATTCTTTTTTTTATCCTTGTTCCTCTTTGTTTCATGCGAAGAGCTACAAGGGTTTTTAGAGCGTTTTCCTGAATATGATGGAAAAATAGTAAAGGAAAATTTACCAATAGCCACAGAAAATGTTGGCTTATTGGAAGGGTTGTATTGTGATTCTGCTTATATTGTTGCATTGGATTTTCGTGATGATAAAAGCTATTCTTTATTTTCCACCAAGACAGGAAAGTTACTTTCGCGTTTTGGAGAAATCGGAAAAGGGCATATGGAAATACCTATAGGATGTGAAGGAAGTATTTATGAAAACTCTTTTGTGATATTTGATGATGAGACTCGATTTGTTGCAGCTTATAATTTGCTTGTTGATTCTGTCAATAGTAAATGTGATAGGATTCATCAATATAAGATTGATGGTGCTCAATTGTCCCAGATAATACCTTTGGACAATAATACTTTTGTTGGTATGGGTACTTATAAAGATTGTTATCAATATTTTTTGTTTGATAAATTTAATAAGGTGTTGGACTTTGCATATGAAATATACAATGCGAGTGATAATAAGTTTAATACTTTTGGTAAATTCTTGTCTAATCAAGGCAAGTTGGTTAAACATCCAAAAGAGGCTAAGTTTGTTGGAGCCACTAAACAGTCTACAAATATTGACTTTTTTTCAGCAGAGAATGAAAAAATAAAGAAAATTAAATCTTTGAGAATAGGTAATCCTAGTTTTACCCAAACAGAAGTTATGGGGATGAGCCGTGTTATTCCAACAGATGCTTCTATTAATGGCTTCATAGATTTATGTGCAAGTGATAATTATGTTTTTGCACTTTATTCCGAAGATAAGTTAAAAGTTAGTTCATATCGCTCAAATATAATTCTCGTTTTTGATTGGGATGGTAATGAAATTTGTAAGATTGATATGAATAGATATATTTATTACATAGCAGTTTGGAAGTCCACTTTATATACTGTAGAAAAAGATGAAAAAGGTAGGCATATAATAAAAAAGTATGAATTGGATAAGTTATAATGTTTGTGACAAGTTTTTCTTGAAAAAAGTTAAGTCTTGTTTCTCTTCTTGTAATACCAGCGTGTTTTTTCTGAATCTTTGTCTTATGCAGTTGGCTTCTTGTGCAAAGCCTACAGCATACGACCAAGTAGTAGAATATTATGCCCATGACTCATTGAAGCATGAGGCTGCCATTTTTCTGCAAAAGTATTCTAAATATCACTATGGTATAGCTCGTAATATCCTAGATGCTAACGGAAAACCATCTACGCTTTCGCCTAAGATGTTTGCAACTGATACTATTTACCGTGCTTATCTTGATAGTCTTCATTACCAGCTAAAGAAAGGTGATCCTGTAATGGATGAAGACACAGTTACAGAAGAATATCTTGTGAAAAACATAGAGATGGCATTTGACTCATGGAACAAGCCTTGGGCAAAGAATCTTTCCTTTGATGAGTTTTGCCATTACATTCTTCCTTATAGAAATGGTGACGAGGATTTGTCAGATTGGCGTAGCTATCTTAAGCAAAAATATGAGCATCTGATAACCGACTCTTTGATGCAAAATGCTAATACCAAGGACTTGGCGGAGTTTATGATGAGACAGATAAGGAAGAATGTGAAGTATGGTACCCAGTTCAATAGACTCATACAGGGATTCCTTACACCTAAGGAAACTGAAAAACTTGGTGCTTTGGAATGTAAGGCTTGCGCCAATTACGCAACGATGGTGATGCGAGCTTGCGGCATACCTTGCGAAGTGATAGAGATGCGTTGGCGCTTTACCGAAGTACCTCATTCTTCAGTTTTGTTTCCCAAAACAGCTAACAATCCGAGACCCTTCAGGTTGACTATTGGGGATAGTCTAACATACATGGGAGAGCCTAAGGACACGATGGCAACTTATCGTACTTGGGCTTATACTTATGAGGTGAACAAGGATTTGATGGATTTGGCTCGTGATAAGGATGTGCCGAGAAAATTCTGGCAACCATTGTTCCGGAATGATGTTACCTCATTGATGTGTACAACTTATGATATGCAATTGCCTGTACCTGATAGCTTGAAAATTAAGAACTATCTGTTTTTGTGTCGCTTTGATAATTGGGAGTGGTATCCTATTAGGGAAGGAAAAGTAATGGAAGACAGTGTGGTGTTTAAGAATGCTACCATTCGTCAACTTTACCGTTTAGGTTATGCGAAAGACGGAAAGGTGAAGACTTTTGGAGGTCTTTTTACTTTATTGGGTAATGGAAAAGTCAAGGAGTTTGATCAAACCGGGGAAGTTCTCCGGTTCAAAATGCCATATTTCTGTGATACTACAGAAACTCGTCTATTCCGCAAGATAACAACCTATTGCTGGACTCCAAACCATAAGTGGAAGGCGTATGTGAGAAATGCTCCTTTATGGGGATTTAATCAGAAAACAGGTGAATATAAACGCTTTGACGAAAGTATGCGTGGTGCATTTGTCCCTGTTTTTCATCTCTGTGAAATGGATATGCCTGCTTGGACAGTTTTCTACAATAATGAAATGGGACGTCCCATAGGCTTTGTTCGCATAGACAAAGCGACGAATGAGGGAGAATTGATGGATTTTTAGAATATAATTTTGCTTAATGAATGATTAGAATGGTGAATGTACAAAATGTATTTTTTTATATAGATTGTTGATATATAGTATATTAGCTATTGCGAAAGTGCTAGCATATAAAAGTTTGTGTACAAAATGTACTCTTTAAATTTTACTAGAACCCTCTTTTTGATTAATTTTGCAAAAAATATATAAGGTTAAAATAATATTTTTATAATATAAAGTTGATAAATATGAAAAAAAAGTAGTAGTAGGCACATTTTGTGCAAGTGTTATGCTCATTGTATTAATAGTGAGTTATTTAGTAAGACCTTCAACTATTAGAAATCAAGTCCTTTTGGATAATGTAGAAGCATTAGCAGGAGGAGATGTTGGAGGTGAGATAGTTAAATGCTATTGCAAGACCCATTGGTTTAGTCCTAATGTTTGCTCGGCTAATGCAGATGGGGCATATTGTGGTGGAGATCCATGCTCTAATCATGATGGAAATTGTAGATAATTAATTATTTATGAGTTTTTCTACGTTGTAGTTTTTTGAAATTATATAGATATGAAGAAGTATATTTTTATATTTTTTTTCTCATTTTTGATGGCTTCTTGTAATCAAGAAGCTGATAAGGTTCATTTGGGGGAAAATCTAAAGGGCAAATGTCATTTAGTTTTTATGGATTCTTTAGAAATCCAAGCTGATAGTTTAAGTGGAAATGGAAATTTTTACATGAAAGATTCTGTTTTGACTTTTGCTGATATGACTTTATGTACATTGGTTCATTTTGATGTCAATACTGGGAAGAAATTAGGTAATTGTTTTAAAAAAGGAAATGGTCGAAATGAATTCTCATCATTAATGTATGCTTATCCTATCAATGGTATTAAGGATGAGTGTTATGCAATAGATGGTTCTTTAGGTATCTATATGTTTAATGATAGAAAATGTCAAATTAATAAGATATCAAAAGTCGATTTTGGATGGAATGACAATGATAAGGATTTTGAGTCGCCATCTATGTATAATTTGATGTATATGACGGACTTTGGTATGAATATATCTAAGGTAAACGATTCTACTTTAATGCTTCCTGTGTCAATAATAGATAGAAACTTAACAGATATAACCAAAGAACGATATGAAAAAGGACATATATTTGCAGAAGTAAATTCTAAAAACTTTAAAGTAACAAAGGTCTTTGGAGCTTTCCCTGATATATTTAAAGAGAAAGCTTCAAATGTTTTGGAATTTTTCCAATATGATAAAACAGGCGATACTTTATATGTAAACCATTCGGTAGATTCTTTGGTGTATGTTTACCAATATCCAGATAAGTTGCTATATACAATGGGATTTGATGTGAAAGGCGCAAAGCGTAGTTATCCAGAACGATTAACGAAAGATCATTCCGTATTTAAGCAAGATATCGGAAAGCTAAGTATAAACTCTGGGTTGAAATTTGATAATGGATATTTAATCCGAACTGTAATGCTTAATATGCTTACAGGAGAAACGGTTATGCAGATTTATTCTAATGCTGATCTTCTTGGTGAATTTCAAATGCCATCAATGTTTAAGTACTTAGGGTATTATAATGGCTATTTTTATGGAATATCTCTTTTGCCAAAGCAAAAAAATGACAAGGTCTATTTTATGAGATATAGATTTAAATTGTCTGTAGATGAAAAGTAAATTTTTGTTGCTGCTGATATTGGTATTTGTGGTAAGTTGCCAGAATCGTACAGAAAAAATAGTTAAGCATTGGCTTGGGAAAAATGTGGATCTTGATGTTAAAAACGATATGATAGCTTATGGTAAACAACCAATGAAGTTAAACTCTGAGTTTTATGTTTTGAGTTATGTTGATTCTTTAGGGTGTGTGTCGTGTAAAATGGGACTACCTAAATGGAAAGCATTTAGCGCATATATTGATTCAATATCTCATGAACATGTTCCAATAGTATTTGTGGTTCAAGAATCAGTGAGGCGCAATGCCCTTTACTCAATGAAAGCAGATAATTATTTTCCAGACTATGTTCTTGTTGACAAAAAAGATAGAATCCGAAATGAATATAATTTTCCAGAGGAGCATGACATGCAGACTTTTTTTGCTTGATAAAACAGATAGGGTTGTGGCTATAGGAAATCCGATTAATCAAGAAAAGATTCTTTCTTTATATATTGGTTACGTAACTAAAAAGAGAATGTTTGAAAAGGTTGGTTAGGAATAATTGCTTATATATGAGATGACCAAAATAAGGGAAGTTTTTGGCTGCATATTGCCAATATGTATTATTTTACAGACAGTTCTGACCTATAATTATGGGTGGTCAGAACTGTTGGTAGGGCTTCTTGTACTTTTGACAGGAGCAAGTTTCTTAGTGGGAGCTTGTTCCTGTTTTTGTGGAAAGATGCGACTAGGATTGGTTGATGGACTGATGTTTGCTTGGTGGATGTATATGTTGTTGAGAGCCTACTTTGAGCCAGGTGTTTCGTGCGGCAGGGAGGTAATCACTTATACAGCCTTATACCTATTATATATAGTACTTCGTTTCTCTGATGTTGTTTTACGATTGAGAGAGAGAACTTTTGTATGGATACTATTGACTGCGGTTATTTATGAACTAATGCTCGGTGCATGTCAATTATATGCAAGGACGAGTCACCATGCGCTTTATCCAGTGACAGGGAGTTTTTTCAACCCAGGACCTTATTCTGCCTTGATTGCGATGGGGATGGTTATGGCAATTTATTTGTTCAACCAGCAGAATAATTCTCGAAAGTTAGAGAGGAGGGTAAGTGGTTTCGTTCTTGTGGGTGGTTGTTTGATGTTGGCTTTGACACGTAGTCGCAGTGCGATGGTTGTTGTGGCAGTGATGGCTCTCTATCAATATCGTGTGGAGTTGCGTCGTTATTGGTTGTTGGTATTATCTTTTGTTGTATTGGTATCTACGACATTGTTCTGGCTCAAGTTTGAGTCGGCAATGGGACGTATTGTCCTTTGGTGGCAATCGGTATGTATTTGGATGGAGCATCCTATATGGGGCGCGGGTATTGGAACTTTCAAGGAAGAGTATGGGTTCCAATTGGAGACTTTTTTCTCTTCGCAGAGTCATATTCGAAATTTTAGCCAATATGCTGATGCCACGGATTTTGCTTTTTGTGATGTCTTGCAACTCTTGGCTGAGCAAGGAATGGTAGGTGGAATCTTTTGCTTGTCTATCATCTCGTTATCTTTGAGAAAACTTTATCGGGAGGAGCAAGTATCATTTTTTGCTTTTATGGCTTTGCTGGTTTTTAGTTTGTTTTCTTATCCTTTCCAACTCTTGCCCTATCAGATGCTGGCTGTGATGTTTGTGGCTAGGGCTGCAAGGTATGGTGGGAGTAAGAGAATGCCAGTTTGGTTGAGACCGCTGTGTCTTGTTTGCGTGGGAGCTTTGGCTTATTGTTGTTATGGTATTGCCAAGGAGCGAGTGGCTGGCCAACAAGAGTATAAGCAATGTGCGGGATTGATACATAGTTCGTTTGTCAAGGACTACTATCGATTGTATCCTTTATGCCGGGACGACAAGCAATTCTTGTTCGACTTTGCCAAAATACTGCAAGCTAACCAGCGTTATCTTGATAGCAATGCCATGCTTCGAGACGGAATCTTGGTAAGTAATGATCCGATGTTCTGGGTGTTGATGGGAAATAACTATCGTGAGATGAGGCTTTATGATAAGGCGAGGGCTTGCTATGACACGGCGTTTCGAAGAATGCCTAATCGCATTTATCCATTATATCAAAAAATGCTTTTATTCGAGGAGATGGGCAATAATAAGGCAATGTTGTCCGTTGCTAAATATATAACAACATTTCAAGAGAAAGTTCCTTCTCCTGCGGTGGATGAAATGAAGAGCAAGGCAAGATACTTATTGTATCAAAATATAAACTCTAACAAGAATAAGTTAAAACTAGAATAGAATGATGAAGAAATATGCAGTTTGTCTGTTGTTGGCTTCCTATGTAGGGACTGCCCATGCCCAACGAGCCATCTCGCTGAACGATGCCATTCGTATCGCTCAACAAAATTCGTATGACGCTCAGTTGGCTAAGTTCAGCTTTATGTCGAGCTATTGGGCTTACAAGTCATTTCGTGCCGAGTTGTTACCATCTATGAACTTGACGGGTGGGTTGATGAACTTCAATCATAGTAAGGTGGAAGCGAGAAACGCCGATGATGGAAAGATTAATTATGTAGATAATAACTCGCTGGCTAACTCATTGGCTTTGTCGGTTGACCAACAGATAGTTTCTCTTGGAGGAACATTATCCTTACAGTCTTATCTTTATAGACTTGATCAATTTGACTATAAGATGACAACTTATAATACCTTGCCTCTGAAGTTGTCTTACTCACAGCCTTTAAGGGCTTTTTATGAGTTGAAATGGCGTAAGAAGACGGAGCCGAAGGAATATGAAAAGGCGAAGAAAGTATATTTGGAATCTATTGAGGATATTGCCATCCATACCGTTTCGCTTTATTTTCAGGCGATATCCGCCCAGTCTGATTATGCCCAGAATGAAAGCAAGTATAAAGATTTGGAACAACTTTATGTGATTTCCAAGAAAAGGCTTGATTTGGGTACGATAACCAAGGGCGATTTGCTGCAATTGGAATTGTCGATGCTCAATACCAAAGTAGAGGTAAATAACTCTAAGGTGAAGTGGGAAGATAGTTTGTTCGACTTGTTCTCCTATCTACGTGTCACCGACTATGAGGGAGCGAAGCTCTCGCCACCAGAAAATGTAATGGATATGGTGCTCAATACTAACGATGTGTTGAGGGAGGCTATGCAGAACTCTTCCCATCTTGTAGAGCAAGACTTGAACATGCTTTCTGCGCAAGAAAACCTTGCCAAGACTAAAGCAGCAAAAGGCATTCAAATGCAACTGAACGCCGAGGTGGGATTCAATCGTACAGCCGATGGCTTTGCGGCTGCATATCGTAAATTGCAAGACAATGAAATCTTGGGACTAACTGTTACTCTGCCTATTTTCGACTGGGGAGTGCAAAAAGGCAAGGTGATGGTGGCAAAGTCTAATTTGGAACTTGTCAAGACGAAGAAAGAACAGGCGTTAAACGATTATGTTCAGAAAATTAAGCGAGAAGTGTTGCAGTTTAGCTTTCAGGGAGAGCAATGCCGCACTTCAATGAAGGCCAGGGAAATATCTAATGAGCGATACAATATTACAAAGAAACGATTTGAGATGGGAACCATTTCTGTAACGGAGCTTAATACCGCATTGCAGGAATTAGAGACGGCTAAAGCTCAATACATCAGCCAACTGAAATCGTATTGGAGCTATTATTATTCCTTGCGTAGATACTCCCTTTACGATTGGGAAAAGCATTGCCCTCTGCGTGTGGATTATGATAAAATTGTTCAACAATAATTGTAGAGAAATATGAATAATAAATATACATCTTTATTGCTTATAGTCTTGGCAGTGAGTGTACTGCTTTCTTGCCGAAATAAAAAAAATCCAGAGGAGCAGAATATGGAAAATTCTGATACGATGCCTACGGAAATTTATGTAGATACCATGGTGTTGCGTCCTCAGACATTTCATCGCCAGTTGATTTGCAATGGCAAGCTCAGAGCCATTGCAAAGTGTGAGTTGTCGTTTGCGGATGGCGGTATTGTTAGTGGTATCTACGTAAAGAATGGTTGTCGTGTGGCAAAGGGACAACTCATAGCGAAGACCGACAATAGCGAGGCTTTGCTGAATGTGGAGAGAGCTCAAAAAGACTTAGAAAAAGCTCAGGTGGATTTGGCAGATAAGTTGATAGGACTCGGATATGAAGGCATTTCGGATGAGGTGCCTGCTCCTGTGGTGCGTCGTGCCAAGGTTTCATCGGGCTATTTTGCAGCTCAATATCAGTTGCAGTCTGCCAAACACGCTTTGGGCAAGTGTGTGCTGGTGGCTCCTTTCGGAGGGCGAATCGCAGATTTGGAAAATAAGCGAAATCAGCGATTGGACAAGCTTTGCACACTTGTCAATGATAGTCAACTTGATGTAGAATTTGATGTGTTGGAAAACGAAATCAAGAATATTCATATTGGACAAAAAGTTTGGGTGAGTCCTTTTGTGGATGAGGGCAACCAGTGCAAGGGTACAATTGTGCATGTTAATCCCATGGTCAGCGACAAAGGGTTGATTCGAATGACAGCTCGCATCAATAATCCTTCGGGTAAATTGCTGGATGGTATGAATGTCAAGATTGTAGTGGAGAATGATGTTCCTAGCGCCTTTGTTGTGCCTAAGGATGCTGTCGTGGAACGTGATGGTTATCATGTAGTTTTCGTTTATCAAAATGGAGAGGCGGTTTGGACTTATGTGGATGTAGCTTATGCCAATATGAATTCTTTTGCCATCACAGGATGCCAACGTAAAGAGACGGAGATACATGCTGGCGATGTAGTCATCACGTCTGGTAACCTTAATCTAGCCGATGGTACCAAGGTGAAAGTCAAGAAAGGCAAGAAGTGAAAAATTTGTTGTATGCAAAGAACGTATTTTGGTAAGGTATGATAAAGTATTTGATACTTCGTCCGATAGCTGTTTCTATGATATTGATAGCTGTCATTGTTGTAGGCATTGTTGGCATTAGGAACATCCCTGTGTCGCTGATGCCCAATATAGATATTCCCCAAATCACGGTACAGGCTAATGTGCCAGGTTACTCAGCTCAAGAGATGGAGAGCAGGGTGATAGCTCCATTGAGAGGGCAGTTGGCTCGTGTGCCAGGTGTTAATAGCGTAAGTTCTGATGCTCGAATGGATGTGGGGAGCATTCTGTTGAAGTTCGAGGCTGGTGACAATATCGGACAGATGTTTGTCGAGGTGAATGAAAAGGTGGATATGGCAATGGGAAAGATGCCCAAAGAGGTGGATCGCCCTAAGGTAATCAAGGCTAGTTCTACAGATATTCCGGCTTTTTATTTAGATCTCTCTTTTAGCGATGAGCAGTTTGGGCAGCAAGCTGATGCGCGTTTCGCCCAGTTGAGTGATTTTGCAAGAAATGTTGTTTGTCGTCGTTTGGAGCAGTTACCCACCGTCGCAATGGTTGATGTCAGTGGAATAGCATCGTCGGAAATACTTTGTACGCCGGAAGATGAGAAAATGGTAGCTTTGGGGATTACTATGACTGATTTGCAAAATGCTTTGACCAGTCAGAATATCCAGCTTTCGACTCTTTCGGTGGAGGATGGTATTTTTCGCTATAATGTACATTTTGATAGCCAGATACTTACCGTGGATGATGTGCGCAATATTTACATTAACCACGAGGGGAGACTGCTTCAACTGAAAGATCTTTGTGACATTCAGGAATTGCCAGCTCAACGCAAAAATGTAAATCGTCATAATGGAAAAAACTGTGTAACCTTGGCTATAGTCAAGCAAAATGATGCTCAGATGGCTGATTTGCAAGAAGAAGTGGACAGGGTTCTTGGCGATTTGAAGAAAAGTTATCCTTCAATGCAATTTGATGTGACGAGAGACCAGACGGAACTCTTATCTTATTCCATTCATAATTTGGAGTGGAACTTGTTGGCTGCGGCTTTCTTCACTTTGCTTGTTTTGCTTGTATTCATGCGCAAATGGCGTTTGGCGTTATTGGTGGCATTGTCCATCCCTTTGTCGTTGGTCATCACTTTACTTTGTTTTCAGCTGATAGGTATTTCCTTGAATATCATCTCTCTGTCTGGTTTGATTCTTGGCGTAGGAATGATAGTCGATAACTCTATCATTGTAATTGATAACATCTTGCAGAAATTCCGCAAAGGGAAGGGGATGGTTGTGGCAGTGTGCCAAGGTACATCCGAAGTGTTTACGCCAATGTTGAGTTCTGTGCTCACCACTTGCAGCGTATTCTTACCTTTGGTGTTTGTTGGTGGCATGGCTGGCTCCTTGTTCTTCGACCAAAGTATGGGCATCACGATAGCCTTGTTTTCTTCTTTATTGGTGGCTATGGTGGTATTGCCAGTCTATTTTCGGCAGCTATATCGCAAGAGACTGGTTCCCCCGAAAGAGCAAGTCGAGACTAATTCCAATATTCCGAAATGGAACCGTGCGCTATTCACGTGGTATGGTCGAATACAAAAATGGATGTTTCTTCATTTGCGCTTGTGTCAGGTAGTCTTTCTTTTGGCTATACCTGGTGTAGTGGGCATATATTTCATTTCAGAAAAGAGATTGATGCCGGCAGTCGATTACTCTGATGGTATCATGCATGTAGATTGGAACACAGGCATCTCTGTGGGAGAGAATGACCGCAGAATCACAGAGACATTGGATAAGTTTAAGAAGCAAATCGAGACTAGTACGTCTATGGTCGGAACGCAAGATTTCTTGTTGTTTCATACGCAAGACATCACTTCGTCAGAGGCTTTGGTGTATTTTAAATGCAAGTCAGCAAAGGAGTTTGAGAATATGAAACAACAAATAAAGGCTGCCTTGAAAAAAGACTATCCTGATGCTTCAGTGTCTTTCTCTCCAGCGGGAAATTTGTTTGATTTGATGTTTTCCTCTGGTGAACCTAAGTTGAGCTTGAATCTGCAAGATAACACAGGGCATCGACCTAAGGTGGAACAATCGAAGGCTTTTGCTGATACTTTGCGTACACAGTTTCCACAACTATTGATTCCATCCATTGTGACCGAAGAAAACTTGCAGCTTGTGGCGAATGTCGAGCAGATGACAATGTATGGCATTAGTTATGATCAGCTCTGTGAGCGATTGCGCCAGTTGTCTGGTACCAATGAAGTGTTGAGCATTAATCATGGTATAGGAAATGTACCAGTCGTAATAGGCAACCCAAAAGCCAACCGAGCGCAAATCTTGTCGGCTACTATCAAGAACGACGAAGGGGTGGAGGTGCCGCTCAATCTCTTGCTGAAAGAGCGTATGGTGCTCGACTACAAACACCTTTACGGTTCGGAAGGAGGAGAGTATGAGCCAATAGCCCTCAATGTGTCAGATAGTGATGTGAGAAAAGTGTTGGATTTTGTCTCAGACTATGAGAAACGTCATGATGATGTAAGAATATTGGCAAGTGGCGATTATTTCTCAAGTAGGCAGATGGTAGTGGGGCTGATTTGGGTGCTTGCCGTGTCCTTGTTGTTGCTTTTCTTTATCTTGGCAGCTCAGTTTGAGAGTATGGTGCAGCCTGTTATCATTTTGTCGGAAATCGTGGTAGATGTCTTCTTCGTGTTGCTCATATTATGGCTCTTGGGGATGTCTATTGACATGATGTCGATGATAGGCATTATAGTTATGGCAGGTATTGTCATCAATGACTCCATCTTGAAGATAGATACCATCAATGTACATCGTCGTCAGGGAATGACTCTGATGGAGGCTATAGAGCGAGCGGGACATGAGCGGTTGATGCCAATCGTAATGACTTCGCTTACTACCATTTTCTCCTTGCTGCCTTTTATGTCGAGAGGGTCGATAGGAGCCGATATGCAGTTTCCTTTATCTTTGGCGATATTGATAGGAATGATAGTGGGTACGCTGGTTAGTATTTTCTATGTGCCAATCATTTATTATGTGATTTATCGAAAGAATGTGCAATCTCGGAAGTGCTTAAATAATAAAAACTAGGAAGAATGAAGATATCCTCGTTTACAGTTATATTGACCTTTGTGGTCTTGATGGTGATAGGTGTGGCTGTGTTCCCTCTCTTGGAAATTGGTGGTGATCCCATCCCTAAACAGGGTAAGACCATCACTGTGGAGTATTCTTGGCCTAATGTGTCGGCGAAGGTGATAGAGCAAAATCTCACATCGCCGATAGAGGGGATGATGGCTTCGCTGAAAGGAGTGGAAAGTGTTGCTTCCAATTCCTATTTCGGTAGTAATGAGATATTTGTCAACCTGAAGGAAAATGCGGATGTGTCGGCAGTGAGGTTTGAGATTTCCTCTCTCTTGCGACAGATGCATGGTAGATTACCCAAAGGGGTGTCTTATCCTTCCGTGTCTGGTGGAGAAATCGTGAATACCCGTACTTCGCAGCAAGAAGAGAAGCTGCTGCTTACCTATCAGGTTAATGCCAATATGCAGCCTGAAGCCATCAAGGAATATTTACAACAGCATGTGGAGAAGCGGTTGCTGTCCGTCGAGAGGGTAAGCAAGATAGAGATTACGGGCGTGATGGATAAATACAAGGATGTCTCGTATAATCCTACGGTACTTTCGGCGTGTGGTATTACTGCTGATGATATAGTCAATGGCATCAGAAACTTTATGGGGCAGGATGTCATTGTGGGTACAGTAAATCACAATGCCATCGATGGAAATGAGGAGAGAATCTCAGTGCATCTTACCACAGAGGCTTTCGAGAAACCTTTGGAACAAATGCCTTTGAAAAAAATAGGAGGAAAGATGGTTTATCTCAATGACTTAGCTGTGGTGAGAACTCGACAAGTGGATCCTGATAGCTATTATCGTGTGAATGGTCTGAACACTGTCTATGTGAATGTGTTCATTCCTGCAGATGGCAAGTTGGTAAGAATGTCTGACAGGGTGCAGGAAGAAATGGAGAAGATCAAGACTGATATTCATCAGAAAATATATTTCCATTTGTCTTACGATAGTGCTAGTCAACAGCGTGATGAGATGTCGAAATTGATAGGTCGAACCTTATTGTCTTTGTTAGTCTTGCTTGTTTTCGTATGGCTTACTAATCGTAACTTCAAATACCTGCTGATTATAGCAACTACCTTGGTTGCCAATCTCTTGGTTGCTTGTATTGTTTTTGTGCTGTTCCACATTAGGTTGCATATCTATTCTCTGGCAGGCATCACAGTGTCGTTAGGCTTGATCATCGATTCTACCATCGTAATGGCTGATCATTATGGATATTATCGTAATAAAAAGGCATTTCTCTCTATCTTGGCAGCGATGCTTACTACGATAGGCTCAATGGTGGTTGTGTTCTTTTTACCTAAGGATTTGCAACAGAACTTATACGATTTCGCCTGGGTTGTCATTGTTAATTTGGCTGTGTCGCTCTTGGTGGCATTGTTTTTTGTGCCAGCCATTATTGACAAACTGGGGTTTGTGGGGCGGAGACATCATCTTAGTCATGGTAGATGGGTAGTGAAATGGAATTGCTTTTATCGTAGGTTCATCACTTTTACCTCGAAATATAAATGGTGCTGTTGTTTGTTGTTGGCATTGCTCTATTATGCTCCTTTCCATTTTCGAGTGTTTAGTGATGTGATAGAAGAAAAAGGACAAAGACAACAGAATGTTCAAGAAGAGAAGGTCTTGCATATTGCAGCAGAAATGCCTGTTGGTGGAACTGCGGTGCAGTTGAATCAAAAGATGATGATGGTGGAAGAATTATTGAAAAGGTATAAAGGAATCAAGAAATTTACTACTCGCATAGATGGAAGGCGTGGCAGTATAGATGTTGAGTTTAAGAAAGATGCTGTCAAGGGTAGCTTCCCATATCGTCTAGAGAATGCTGTGATTGGAAAGGTGATAACCATCGGAGGGGCAGATTGGGCTACTTACGGTGTGAGCGAGCGAGGATTCAGTAATTCACTTAACTTGCAGCAACGTTCGCAGACCCTTGTGCTCTCAGGCTATAATTACAATCAATTGTATCGCTTGGCAGAAAACTTAGAGGATTATCTTGGGAAGAATAGCCGGGTTAGGGACCTTGTTATCCAGACCCCTGGCTATGAGAATCAGGAGGATGAGTTTTACATGAAATATGAAAAGGAACGGATGGCTATTTATGGGGTGCAGGCTCCTGCAGTGCATCGTGTGGCAGACGAAATGCTGACTCCCCTCTATGTAGGCTATTATAAGGATAGGAAGGAGGGCAATGATGTCTATTTGACTCCTACCACTTTTAGTTCCTTCGATTTGTGGCATATGGAAAATGAACAAGTGAAGGCGGAAAATACAAATATACTTTTGTCAGATATAATGAGCGTCAAGCGTCGTGAGGCTAAAAACGTGATTCCCAAGAAGAATCAAGAATATGTTTTGAATGTGGCTTTTAATGTTTTGGGTTCATATACTTATACAGAAGAATACTTGAAAGATGTAGTGAAGCATTTTAACAAGATGTTGCCTGTGGGGTATCGTTGCCAAAACATCTTTTATGAGAATCCTGTGGAAGAAAGTTCCAATTACTGGCTTCTATTGTTGGTTGCCGTGGTGGTGTTCTTTGTTTGCGCTATCCAGTTTGAGTCCATTAGGTTGGCATGGAGTATTCTCTCGGTTACGCCTTTGGCTGTGATAGGTGCTTTTCTCACTTTTTGGATGATGGGAGTGGAGTTTGGCAGCGGAGGCTTTGCCTCTTTGGTATTATTGATTGGTATAGTGGTCAATTCGGGTATCTATATTTTGAGCCAGTATCGCTATGTATGCGAAAAGTCGCATCGTGGGAATGTTGTCAACTATGTTTGTGCCTACAATCATAAGGTAATTCCGATATTCTTGACCGTTTCTTCTACGATAGTAGGATTGGTTCCTTTTTTCTTGGATGTCGAGGAGGCACCTTTTTGGTTCTCATTCGCTACAGGAGTGATAGGCGGTTTGCTGTTTTCTATCCCTGCCTTGGTTTTTGTAATGCCTCTGTTCGTCAGATTCAATTCCTCCAAGGCGAAAACTATTCTTATTAAAGAACAAGTTTTGACGCCAGTAAATTCAGTGCTAGGATTGACTACAAAAATAGTACGTAGGTTTACTTGTGTCTATAAAAATAGGAACAAAAAATGAAAAGTGACTACTATTCCAGTTTTATAAAATTGGCTTTGCCCAACTCTGCCCGAGCCGCTGGGCACTTTTGCCCAGCGGCATGAGGAGATTTGCCCGAGGTCGATGGGTAAAAGTACCCAAGGCCTTGGGCAAATTTGCTTGATATGGCGGGCAAATTTGCTTATGGGTAGAAACGTATTGCCCTAAGCTTTGGTTCCAGTCTCTATGTCGTTGACTTTTTTAATGGAATATCTTGGCGTGACAGCAGTGACAGCAAATGACAGCAAAAAATGCTTTGCTGTCACGCCTTAACTACTTGAACTGTAGTAGAATATGGCGCCGCGTGACAGCAGTGACAGCAAATTTAAGAAAAAAGTTATATAATACAAGATAAAATGAAACGTTTTGAAAGCGGATTTGGAAGCAAAAAGATTTCAAAAAAGTAAACAAAAGGAAAACGAAAGTAAACAAAAGGAAAACGAAAGTAAACAAAAGAGAACAAAAGGGAAACAAAAGAGAACAAAAGGGAAACAAAAGAGAATAAAAGGGAAACAAAAAGCAAATAAAAAAGTCGAGAGAATGCCTGTTGGAAGGCAATCTCTCGACTTTTTTGTATAACTATGATGCGATTGAATTCTATTGTATTAATCGTATAGTTGAAATGAATTCCTTTTTCTGTTATTTCTTCGTCGCTCTAATAAAGAAACCAATCAGGCAGATATAAGCGATGAGCGAACAAACCTCACTCATTGGGTTCGCCCACCAACTGTCGGCGATACTTACCTCCACGCCGCCAAATTTCAAGAGGGCACTGACCACACCCATCAAGGCTCCACCGGCGATAAAACCACTAGCTATCAAGGTACCCTTCTCGCCACGCTCACTATTAACCTTGGTGTCTTTAGAGCGAGAAGTGACGTACCAATTGATGGCTCCACCAACGAGAAGTGGCACGTTCAACTCCAATGGGATGAACATACCCAGGGCGAAAGCCAAGGCAGGAACCTTGAAATAGGTGAGCACGATGGCGATGACGGCACCGATGGCGTAGAGCACCCAAGGCGCACCCACACCATTCATCAATGGGTCGATGACTGCTGCCATCGCATTCGCCTGAGGAGCGGCAAGCGAACCAGAGGCAAAGCCGTAAGTCTCGTTGAGCAGCATCATCACGCCACCCACGGTAGCTGCGCTGACCAATGTGCCGAGGAATTTCCAACCCTCTTGTTTCTTAGGGGTCGTGCCGAGCCAATAACCTATCTTGAGGTCGGTGATGAAAGAACCTGCCACGGAGAGGGCGGTACAAACCACACCACCCATAATCAATGCTGCCAACATGCCGCCAGGACCTTTCAATCCCACTGCCACCATCACGACGGAAGCGAAAATCAAAGTCATCAGCGTCATTCCCGAAACAGGGTTGGAACCCACAATGGCGATGGCGTTTGCAGCCACGGTGGTGAAGAGGAAGGCAATGGCTGCCACCAGCAAGATGGCGATGACGGCGAAGAGCAAGTTGCCATCCATCACGCCAAACCAGAAGAAGAGGAAGGTGATGAGAATGGTGACGAGCGAACCGATGGCGATAATCTTGAAGGAAATGTCGCGCTGAGTGCGCTTCACGTTCTCGTCCACATTGCTCTTGCCTTTCAATTCCTTGGCGGCAAGCCCCACGGCACTCTTGATGATGCCCCAGCTCTTGATGATGCCGATGATGCCCGCCATGGCGATTCCGCCGATTCCGATGCTGCGAGCGTAAGCCTTGAAGATTTCCTCAGGACTCATTTCGCCCACGGTCTTCACGATGCTTGGATCCCATGCGCTGAGCACACTGTCGTGGAAGATGACGCTCATGCCTGGCACAATCAGCCACCATACTACGAGCGAACCGAGGCAAGTAATAAAAGCGTACTTCAAGCCGATGATGTAACCCAAACCTAATACTGCCGCACCAGTGTTCACCTTGAACACGAGCTTCGCCTTGTCGGCAAGGTCGCAACCCCAGCTTACCACACGCGAGGTAAAGTTCTCGTTCCACCATCCGAGGCTAGCCACGATGAAGTCATAAAGACCGCCCACCAATCCTGCGATGAGCAAAGGCTTGGCTTGGTCGCCGCCCTTGGCTCCGCTCACCAATACTTGTGTGGTGGCAGTAGCCTCAGGAAAGGGATACTTGCCGTGCATGTCCTTCACGAAGTACTTGCGGAACGGAATCAAGAAAAGGATTCCGAGCACGCCGCCCAGAGCAGAAGCCATGAATATCTTCAGGAAGGAAGTCTCCATGCCCGGATACTTGGCTTGTAGGATGTAGATGGCTGGCAAGGTAAAGATGGCGCCAGCTACCACGGCACCCGAACAGGCGCCGATGCTCTGGATGATGACGTTCTCGCCGAGTGCCTTGCTGCGCTTGGTGGCAGTGCTCACGCCTACGGCGATGATGGCGATAGGAATGGCTGCCTCGAACACCTGTCCCACCTTCAGTCCTAGATAGGCTGCGGCGGCAGAGAAGATGATGGCCATCACGATGCCCCAAGTCACCGACCATCCGTTTACTTCGGGATAGACCTTGTCGGGCGACATGAGGGGCTTGTATTCCTCTCCGTCCTTCAACTCTCGGAAGGCGTTCTCGGGGAGGTGGAGATTTTCTTTTTCGTTATTTTCCATTATTTTAAAATAAGAAAATGGCTCTTCGCTTTTGAGGGCGAAGAGTCACTATGATGATAAATGAATGATTATTTCTCGATTCTGATGATGTACTCACTCATGAAGCTGGCTCCTGGCTGGAGACGGTTCATCAAGTACTTGTCTGCAAACTCTCCTTCGTATTCTGCCCAGTCTGACAAACCGTACCAAGGCTCGATGCAAATGAAAGGAGCATGCTTGCCTGTTGGGTTCCAGATGCCCACGGCAGGAGTCTTGAATTCGAGGGTTACGTGTGGCTCGCCTTTTTCGTTGAGGAGAGTAACTTGCTTCACTTGGCTCTTGTCGAAGATGACAGCATCCTCGGCGAAGGTTTCTTCATCCACTTCCCAAATGCCATTGGTAGTCTCTACGGTCTCCTTTGCCTGACGGTCGATGCAGCCACCCACGTTGCCGAAGAGGCGAACAGGAGCCTCATTGTCGAGCTTCAAGGTAGCGTGCATTGGCTCGCCCTTCTTGCAGCCCGGAACCAAGAATGCTGGGTGACCACCCACCTGGAACATAATTTCCTTCGTGTCGGTGTTCTCCACGTGCCAGATCACGTGAATCTCGTTGCCCTGCAAGCGATAAGAAATGGCGAGATTGAAATGGTAAGGATAATTCTTCAGCGTCTCCTCGTTGTCGATGAGGGCGAAAGTGAGGCGGTCGGCGGTCTTGCCTACGAGTTTGAACTCTGTGTCGCGGGCGAAACCGTGGCGAGGCAAAGTGTATTCCTTGCCGTCGATGCGGTAAGTGTCCTTCCAAAGTCCGCAGACAATAGGGAAGAGGATAGGAGAGTGGCGGTTCCAATACTGGGCGTCGCCGTCCCAAAGATATTCGTTACCATCGGCATCCTTGATGCTCTGAAGTTCTGCTCCCAGTGGAGAAATCTCCAAGGTGAGCTGGTCGTTCTTGATTTGTTCCATTGTTTTGTTATGTTTATTGTTTAATAATTTAGTTTTAAACTTAATTCCAATTGCAAAAGTACGATTTATTTTCGTAAAGCACAAGATTTTGTACGATTTTGTTGCCCCATCTCGATTATTTGCTGTAATTTTGCAGCCGCAAAAAGAAATAATAGGAAAAAAAGAAATTGAAAAAGAAGGAAATATAAAAATAATAGGAAAAGAAATAGTAATAATAGAAAAAAGAAAAAGTAGAAAAATAAAAATAATAGGAAAAAGAAATAGAAAAATATGACAAGCAGTAATAAAGTGAAAGGTTTTGCGGCGGGCATTATTGCCGCCGTGTGTTATGGAACCAACCCCTTGGGTACGCTCGAACTCTATGGCGATGGTTTCAATTCCAGTTCGGTGCTCATCTATCGTTATCTCTTGGCGGTGGTGATGTTTGCAGTGGTGATGCTGTTTCGCAAGGAGAGTTTCAAGGTGAAGTGGGGACATCTTATTCGTTTGGCAACCTTGGGTTGTATGTTCTCGCTCTCGTCTGCCACGCTTTACGTGAGTTTCCACTACATGGCGGCGGGTATTGCCAGCACGTTGCTCTTCGTCTATCCGATTATGACGGCGGTGTTGATGACGGTGTTCTTCCACGAGAAGGTGACTTGGACCACCTCTATCGCCATTCTCCTGGCTGTATCGGGAGTGGGATTGCTCTACCAAGGTGATGGAAACGAAAAATTGAGTACGGCGGGTTTTGCATTGGTGATGTGTTCGTCTTTGCTTTACGCCACCTATATTATCTCTGTGAACCGATGGCCGAATCCGGGGATGTCGAATATCAAGTTCACCTTTTACATCTTGGTGTTCGGATTGATTACGATGTTCATCTATTCGCTGATAGCTGGCGAGGAAGTCCAGATGCTCCATACGCCTACGCAGTGGCTTTGCGCTGCCCAGTTGGCTCTCTTGCCTACGGTGTTGTCGCTTTTCTTCATGACCATCTCCATCAATCTCATTGGCAGTACGCCAGCCGCCATTATGGGAGCCTTGGAGCCTGTCACAGCCGTCATCATCGGTGTATTCGTCTTCGGCGAGAGTTTCTCGGTGCAGCTCGGCATTGGCATTTTAGCTATTTTGGCAGGTGTTACCTTGATTATTGCCAAGAAAAAATGATAGGTGATAATTGGAATAGAAAAAGGCTGTCTCTTCAAATCGAGGAGACAGCCCTTTTTCTTTTATTTGTTTTCAAGTATTCTTCGGATCGAAGAAAAGCTTTTTATCTTAAAATACCCTTCAATGCGAAGAAAAACTTTTTATCTTAAGATGTCTTTTAATGCGAAGTTTGCGAGGATGCTGGTAGATTGGCTCAGCATTCGGATGAATTCCTGTGCCGAGTTCTTCATATACGCATCTTTGAGGATGTGGATGCAGCCATCCATCTCATTTTCTGCCACGTCTATCGGGATAGCTCTCATGCCTTCTTCCAGGATGGTGGTGGATTCTGAGAGAATCGTCACCAGATTGCTGCGATGCAAGAGGTCGAAGATGATGTTCACATTGTTCACCTCCACCATGATTTTGAAGTTCAAGTCCTTGCCATCCACCAGGTGTTCGAAGGCGTTGCGGGCTTGCAAGCCCTTGCTTGGCAGGATGAGGTCGTAGCGCTCCAGTTCGGAGAGCTTGACGGAGGAGAGGCGAGCCAAGGGATGGTTCTCGTTGACGATGGCGGCAAGACGGTTGCTGAAGATGGCTCGGCTGTCTATCGCCTTGTCGGCCTTCAGCGGCTTGAATGCCAGCACGAGGTCGAGTTCTCGCTTCTTCAGCCCGTCCATCAGCTCCTGCATCGTGCGATACTGGATGTTGAGCTTTACGTGGGGATAGGCGTGGAGAAAGGCGATGAGCGTCTCTGCCATGATGTTGCTGAACGAGAAGGTGACTCCGATGTTCAGTTCGCCCGTGAGCATTTCCTTCAGGTCGTTCATGTGGTCAACGCAAGCCTCTGTGGAGTTCACTGCGTTTTGAGCGTAGGGTAGCAATTCCTTTCCCGCCTCGGTGAGGTAAACCTCGTGGGAGTTGCGCTCGAAGAGGGGCAACCCAATCTCTTGCTCCAGATGTGAAATCTGTTGCGAGAGGGTGCTCTGCGTGATGTAGAGCTTGCGGGAAGCCTCCGAGAAGTTGAGCGTCTCGGCTACCTTCAAGAAATATTTGAGTTGTCGAATTTCCATTTTGTCAATTTTTCCTATTTGTCGGTCTTTTCTACTAGAGACCGTTTTTCTTTATGAGCAGCCAACGGCTATCGAAATAACCGTTGGCAAGTTTTCGCTGCAAAGGTAAGATAATTATTTGGATTATCTTGTTTATCTGCATAAAAAATCAATTTGTACTTGATTTTTTTCGGCAAATCTTTATTTGTTTTCCTTTGTAAATCTTTACTTGATTTCGACAGCGTGCAAATCGACAAACTCGCCGTTCTTCTTCTTTCTCTCCACCAACATATTGAGCAATTTCTTCTTGCGGTTGTCGGCGATGAAGCGACGGAAGAACACATTAGGAATCGCAACACCCAGGGCGATGCAGATGATGGCGAGCGAAGCCTTGATCATGTTGTTCATACCCACGGTTACCTCGCCTACCACGCCGTGCATGTCGATGAAGGCGAAGAGCGCACGGTACATCAATACTCCAGGCACCATAGGGATGACACTAGGAATGGTGATGCACTGGTGAGGGGTGTGGAACCAGTGGCGCGCCTTGATGACGATGACGCTGATGAGTGCGGAACCAGCCAAGGAACCAATGCTCAAGCCCATGTCGAGACCGATGTTGTTGTTGCTAGGTCCCAGGTTGACGAAGTTGCGGAAGCAAACGGCGATGATGCCGCCCACAGCCACCACAGGGAGCAAACGACGAGGAATGCTGAAAATGGTGGAGAATCCCATGGCGGAAACCGCTGCCGCAATGGCAAACTCCCAGTATTCGTGGTGAGGAGTCATCGTGAGGTCGGTCACGAAGTTGTCGATGTGGCAAATCTGGATGGCAAAGGCAATACCGAATGCCATGGCGATAATCATCAACAAGGTATTGAGTGCTCTGACCATTCCCACCTCGATGTAGCCGTCGAGCATGTCGCTCACGAAGTTGATGAGTGGAACTCCTGGCACGATGAAGAGGGCGCAAGCCATCAATGGGTGCCAAGGGGTGGCTGAGAGCATGAACGAAGGCAGGCTATCAGCAATGCCTGGACTGAGCGACAGAAAGGAGGTGAGCCAAGCTATCAGTGTGGCAACGAATGCCGAGATTCCGATGGCGATGTAGTTGTTGCAACCCCTGGTTGGCAAGTACATGCGCAAGCGGAAGCCCAGGATGGCAGCCAATGAGCAGTAGAAGAAGGCTGGCCAGTCGCAACCGAACTGGATGCAGAATCCGCCGCAGGCAAATCCTCCGCCGATGGCTACTTGCCAAGGGGTGAAGCTACGTGGGGTCTTCTTCACCTGGTTGAGAGCCTCCTCGTATTGGTCGAGAGAGTAGTCGTCCTTAATGGCCTTCCAGGTCAGTTTGCTGACCATGGAGATGCTGGTGAGGTTGATTCCGTGCTTCTCGCAGCGCTGGAACTTGGAGAAGGAGTGCTCCTCGTCGCTGTAGTTCACCATCAGCACGTTCCAGTTGACAAACAAGTGCAAGTATCTTTCGTCGAGACCGAGGAAGGCTGCGGCACGCTTCATGGTTCGCATGATGCGTGAAGTGTCGGCTGCGCTCTCCATGAGGATGCAACCTGTGCGGAGCAGCAAGTCTAGCTTTCTGCGCAGCTCTTTTTCTGAAATCTCCTGGCACTGGCAGTCTTTGTCAGTTGGGCAACCACACTTTTTCTTGTTCTCTTTTTCTGTAGTTGCCATCATTGCTTCGATACTGTTTTCTTTCATATAATGCTTTTGTCGATGTTATTTTATCCTAAATTGCTAATTGATTCGATTTATTATCCGAATACGAAAATAATGATTTGAATTGTTACGATTCTGAGGAACATGGCGAATGGATAGACATTCGCATATCCTACGGTTGGAGCGTCGGCTGAAGTCTGGTCACGCACGTAAGCCAAGGCTGATGGATTGGTGTTGGCACCAGCCAATACACCGAGCAGCGTATAGTAGTTGATGTGGAACACATACTTGCCGATGATGCCACCCAAGATGATAGGAATCATGGTGATGGCAATGCCGTAGAGAATCCAAGTCATTCCGCTCTCAGAGGCGATGGTCTGGATAAACTGCTCGCCTGTGCCGAGACCCACGCAAGCCAGGAAGATGCAGATGCCGATTTCACGGAGCATCAGGTTGGCGGAAATGGTGTTGTAGGTGACGAGGTTGTACTTCGGACCGAAGTAACCTATCAGGATGGCAACCACCAATGGACCACCGGTCAATCCGAGACGCAAGTTCTCGTCGATGCCAGGGATGAAGAATGGGATGTTTGCCACGATGCAACCCAGCATGATGCCCAGGAAGATAGGGATGAGGTTAGGGTAGTTGAGTCGTTTCATCTGGTTACCCAAAACTTTCTCTGTGTGGGCGATGGCAAGCTCTGTGCCTACCACGGTCACACGGTCGCCTAGCTGGAGCTTCAAGTCTGGTGTGGCAATCAAATCCACACCGTTGCGGTTTACACGGGTGATGTTGGTGCCGAGGTTGGAGCGAATCTGCATCTGGCTGATGCTCTTGCCGTTGATGCCTGGTTTGGTGATGAGGATGCGTCGGGTGATGAGTTCCTTGCCAAACTTCTCGTCGCTCACTTGTACTTTCTCGCCGAGCAATGCGATGATAGGTTCCTCTACGGTAGGGTGAGCCACAATCTGCAGGATGTCGCCCTCCTCGATGATGGTGTGTCCGTTAACCACTTCGTCGTGACGGTCCTCGTGATTCTTGCGGATAATCTTAGAGACCATGAAGTCACGCTTCAAGATGTCGCGTACCTGTTTGATGGAGTCGTTGAAGACCATCTGGTTGGTTACCTGGATGGAGAAGGTGTTCAGGGTCATCGCCTCCAAGTGTCCCATGCCTCGCTTGGCAGCGGCTTCCTCGTCTTCCTTATTGATGCGTAACGCATACCTTAATATAATAAAGGAGAGAATCACGCCGAGCACACCCATCGGATAGGCGATGGCGTAACCTGCAGCGATGCTAGGAGCGTCGATGTGGCGAAGGTCGCTGAATGCCTGCTGTGCGGCACCGAGTCCTGGGGTATTGGTTACTGCACCCGAGAGAATACCAGCCATAGAGGTTATCGAAGTTCCCGATAGCGAGTAGATGCCGAGAGTGGTTGCGATGCTCAGTACAATCACGATGATGCTGAGCAAATTGAGGCTCTTGCCACCATTTTTGAAGGAAGAGAAGAAGCCTGGTCCTACCTCCAAACCGATGGAATAAACGAAGAGAATCAAGCCAAACTCCTTGAGGAAGTGGAGCAGATGCTCGTCAAGGTTGAGAGAGAAATGTCCAAAGATAAGTCCGATGAACAAGATCCACGCCAAGCCCAGAGAAACGCCTTTTACTCTCAGCTTGCCCAAACTCAAGCCCAGTGTGATGACCAAAGCCAGTATCATCACTGAGTGGGCTACACCGCCTCCCCATAGATCAGGGAAGCCATAAAACAGATTCTTTAAGATCTCCATGTTCTTTTATTTGATGTTATTGATTTTTACCTTTAAAAGGATTCATTCTTATCATAACTACGTATTGCGATTTTCGATGACCGCAGGTCTCTGATTTTCGATTGCAAAGGTATAGATAAAATCGAAAGCAAGAAAGCTTTTGCGTTAGAATAAGTCGATTTTTGCTATAAGTATTTTCGATAGTATCGGGCGGGAGCTTTTATATTATCCTACGGAACTTAGACAGATGAAGCGGAGAAGCTCCTAATTCCGTATAAATTCCGTTTGAGTTCCGTAGGATAAAATATGATAAAAAACAGGAGGTCCCCATCATATAAATCTGTGTTAATCTGTGAAAATCTGTGGGAGTTTTTTTAATCCTACGGAACTTAGACGGAATTTAAACAGTTTTTTTTCTTTTCTCTGATTTTTTTTTGTAATTTTGCAGCCATATCATATTTTGATAGATCTAGATTAAAATTTAAGGAATAGCAATATGGACATCAATGAGATAAAAGACAAGCGCATCGCTGTGCTGCTTTCGGGCGGCGTGGATAGTTCGGTGGTCGTGTGGGAGTTCGCTCGACTGGGCTTGCATCCCGACTGCTTCTACATCAAGATTGGTCCTGAGGAGAAGGAAGAGTGGGATTGCTCCTCTGAGGAGGACTTGGAAATGGCTACTGCCGTGGCTCGCAAGTATGGTTGCAAGCTGGAGGTGGTGGATTGCCACAAGGAATATTGGAACGAGGTGACTCGCTACACCATGGACAAGGTGAAGGCGGGTTACACCCCGAATCCCGACGTGATGTGCAACCGACTCATCAAGTTTGGAGCCTTCGACGAGAAGATGGGACACAACTACGACCTCATCGCCACAGGGCATTATGCGCAGACCGAGACGGACGAGAATGGCGACAAATGGCTTGTAACGAGTCCCGACCCCGTGAAGGACCAGACCGACTTCTTGGCTCAGATAGAGAGTTGGCAATTGAAAAAAGCGATTTTCCCTATCGGCCATCACATCAAAAATGAAGTTCGTGAGATTGCCGAGGAGGAGCATCTCATCAATGCCAAGCGCAAGGATAGCCAAGGAATTTGCTTCCTCGGACAGATTAATTATAATGATTACATCCGTCGATACTTGGGCGAGAACCCTGGCGATGTCATCGAGATGGAGACGGGCAAGAAGATAGGCGAGCACAAGGGCTTGTGGTTCCACACCATCGGTCAGCGCAAGGGCTTGGGCTTTGGTGGCGGTCCTTGGTTCGTTATCAAGAAGGATGTGGAGCACAATATTCTCTATGTGAGCCATGGCTACGACCCTCAGACTGCCTACAAGAAGGATTTCCCGCTGCACGATTTCCATTTCTTGACCCGAGAGGTGGCTATGCAGAAGGTGACCTTCAAGATTCGCCACACGCCAGAGTATCATCCTGCCACCATCGAGCGTTTGGAGGATGGCAGGTGGATGATTCACTCAGAGGAAGCCATCCACGGTGTGGCTCCGGGGCAATTCTGCGTGGTCTATGATGAGAACCACCATCGTTGCTATGGCTCGGGCGAGATTACTGTTTAAGCTCCAGTATCTCTTTTAGTTCCTTGGCGACGGTTTGTGTGAAAGCTTTGATTTGCTGCGCATCCAGCTCCTGGATGTGTTCGGGCGATAAAGCCTTGATTTGTTCCAGACAGTCCAGTTTTATCATCGTGGCGATCGGGAGGAGCTTGTGGGCAATCTTCCCGATCTTTCTGATTTCGACTGTCTTTTCGATTTCGACTGTCTTTCCGATTTCGACTGTCTTTTCGATTTCGACTGTTTTTTCGATTTCGACATTCTTCAAAGCTTGGGCTAGGCTTTCCTGATAGCCAGCTAGCTCTTGCTTCACCGTGGTGTAAATCTCGTAGGCAGCGTCTTCGTCGTCTTCGGCGAAAACCAAGAGTGGGGCGAATCGAGAAGGGATATTCTTGGAAGTATTCTTTTCGTCTTGCTTGTTTTCGTCTTGCTCGCTTTCGGTAGGAACTTTTTCTTCTTCTGGAGTTTCGATTTTCCCCAGTTTCTTCTCCATAAACTGTTTGAGATCATCCACAGTGAATGGTTTGAAGAGACAGTCGTCGAACCCTGCTTCTATCAGTTGCGGCTTGATGCTCTCGTCGTGGGCGGTCATGGCAATCACGGTCATGTTGTTGTGGTTGATGTGCTTGATGAGTTCCGTGCCGTTCATTTCGGGCATTTCGATGTCGGTGAGCATGAAGATAGGTTGCTCGTTGTGCAAGACGGTGAGGGCTTCGGTGACGTGGTTGCAGGCGAAGACTTGCCAAGTGTCTCCTACCAGTTTGCTTAAGATTTTTTGAAGCAACTGGAGTTGGAGCTTGTCATCGTCGAGTACGAGAATCTTTCGGTTGGCGAGGGGGTGAGCCTCACGGTCTGCCTCGCTCGTAGCCTCCTGTTTCTGCGAGGAGGAAAATTGTTTCTGCGAAGACGCAAATTGTTTCTGCGAGAAGGAGGACTCGTTCTTTTCGTTCTCTTCTTGTCTTTCGGAAGAAGGGAGAATCGGGAGGGTTACGGTGAAGGTAGAGCCTTCGCCAACAGCCGACTCAACATGGATTTCGCCGTGGAGCAGGGAGACGAGTTCCTTGGTAATGGAGAGTCCCAGTCCTGTTCCCTCAATGCCTTGTGCGCTCTTGAGTCTGGTGAAGGCTTGGAAAACCTTTTCCTTCTCTTCGCTCGTCATTCCCTTGCCCGTGTCCTTTACGCTCAGGGTAAGCCAATAAGAGTCTTTTGGGGCAGAAGGTTGGGTGGAAGCTTTCTCAGCCGAGGTTTTGATGGAAGCTTGGATGCTGACACTTCCTTGCTCCGTATATTTGATGGCGTTGCTTATCAGATTATCCAATATTTGGCGAATTCTGAAAGCGTCGGCTTCGAAAAGACTTTCAGTCTTCTTCTCCTTCTCCAAGCTCTTTTCATTCTTCAAGCCCTTTTCATTCTCCAAGCTCTTTTCATTCTCCAAGCTCTCCTTCTCCTTCTTCAAGCCCTTTTCAGGCTTCTGTTCTTTCTGATATTCTTCTGCCTGTTTGGAATCGTCCGTAATCTCGAATGCGATTTTCAATCCCTTTTCTTCGGCTCTTAGTCGCATTCCATCCACACTTTCCGCTACCAGTTGGGCAGGGACGAAAGACTCTATATGCGTCTTCATCAGTCCGTTTTCCAGCTGGTGGTAGTCTAGCAGGGAGGCTACGAGCTTGGAGAGATGGGTGGCGGAACTCTTGATGTTGCCCAGGCACTCGATGCCCTGTGGGTCGCTCACGTAATCCTTCATCAGGTCGATGAAGCCCGCGATAGAGGCGGCTGGCGCCTTGATGTCGTGGGTGATGGTGAGGAGCAGGCGCTCGCGCTGGTTCATAATGCGCTTGATTTCCTCGTTGGCGGCCTTTAGGCTTTCGTTGGCTTGGTTGGTCTCCTCGTTGGCAGCCTCCAGGTTTTCTCGGTAGAGGCGTTCCTTCTTGGTGTCTCTCCAGATGTACCAGAACAGGATGAGGGAGGCCAGGATGGCCACGATGGCGAGCATGGCGATTTGCCAAAGCAAGTGCTTGCGGGCTTCCATTGCCTTGTTGATGGCTTGCTGCATGGAGTTTCGCTCACGCTGGTGGTATTCGTTCAACTGCTTGGCGGAGCGCAGCGCCATCTTGGCGTTCACCATCTTGAGGTCTTCCATTTCCTTGTTAATGTTCTCGCTGTGCTTTTGGGAAGTATGCTTCTCCTTTTTCTCGATTTGTTCGAGGATGTCTGCCACGTTTTCCGCCACGTTCACAGGGGTAGCCACGGAGTCGATGATGGCCTTGTTGCTGTCTTTCTTTACGCTCAGGGTCTCGGCGTGCTGCTTCTTGAAGGCGTCGGCGAGTCGGCGGAAAAATCCCTTGCGGGTTTTCACCACTTCCACGGTGGTGTGCTTCGCCTCTTGGGTTTGGGGAGCCTTGGTGTGTACCATCACGGAGTCCTTGCCCATGTTCAGATTCTCCACCTTGTCGTGCAGGAAGTTGGGGCTGGGCTTGCCTTCCATTGCCTCTGCTAGTTGGCGCAGGTTGGTTTGCTCCTCCTTGAGCAGGGCAGACATGGTGCTGTCGGCGTTGTCCCTTTTGTGGATGTACTCTCGGGAGGCTTGGTTGATGGCGATGATCGACTTGGTGTTGCTATAGACGAGGCTGATGGCCATCACCAGTACGATGGCGATGGCGCAATAGCCGATGGCAACCTTGATAGGAACGTTATTCTTGTGCATGATGCTGCTGTTTTCTTTTTTGTGTGCAAAGTTAGCATAAATCAGGGAAAAACCAAAATAAAAAGAAAAAAAACTTGCTTGTTGGCTGCTTGCCGGCGAAGAAGAAAAATGCTTGTTGGCTGCTTGCCGTCGGATTGCAAATCCGCCGGAACCTTCGCTTCCCCTATAGTTGCAAATCCGCCGGAACCTTCGTTCTCCCTATAAACGAGTTAGGAGACCAATGAAAAATGATTCCCATTGGTCTCCTAACTAATTGAAAGCGACGCGTAATTAATGTTTTGTTTGTCTATTTACTTATTTTTCTTTCTTAAATAGTCTATGAGTTTAATTCTTCGTATTACTGTTTTTTGAAGGTAATTTACTCGGCAACCACTGAACTTGTCTGTGCGGCAGAGTTGGTTGTTGTGGCTGTGTCGGCTGGAGTCTGTGTAGGCTGAGCTGGAGTCTCTGCTGTCTGTGCTGGAGTCTGCTCTGCTGCTGTAGTGTCGGCTGGCTGAGCTGGAGCTACTGTGTCAGCTGGAGCTGCTGCAGAAACACTTGCCATCTTGTTGCTGGCGAATACGTTGCTAACTGAAACCATTACCATAGCTGCGATAGCTGCGAATACTAACTTTTTCATAATCTTACTGTTTTTAAATTGTGAATATTATTATTGTTTATTATTTTCTCTTTGTGAACTGCCTCGTTTGCTTCATTGCTCGTTTGCTTTGTTGCTCGTTTGCGAGTTCACTATCTAATATTACAATAGCCGTGCCAAAAACAGTAGATTTTTCTTAACTCGTTGATAATCAAGAGAAATCGCTCGTGCCAATATTTCCTGCCATTGTGGAAAGTGGGGAAATAGTGTGGAATTATTCCACAAAATAGTGTGGAAGGGGGAATGGGGAATTCCACAATTCCCCATCTTGAACCGACAAAGCTGCACA
>ERZ808240.829-NODE-829-length-39725-cov-6.059390_pt1 | contig 39725 bp, 38 predicted proteins | sample MGYA00521084_ERZ808240 | MGnify/ENA primary metagenome ERZ808240 (study PRJEB31516, sample SAMN03275571) | gut metagenome | biome: mammalia-associated habitat; material: feces | host: Papio cynocephalus | place: Kenya | collected 2012-08-06 ... | reverse complement strand
TGGGCGTAGAGAAAAGCTTCCCGGGGAGAAAACCCACGCGGTGGGCGTGGAGCGGGGGGGAGAGAGTCGGAAAAACCCGGAGATGATGCGTGAGGATGATAAATTGTTGGGAAAATGGGCGTAGAGAGAAGCTTCCCAGGGAGAAACCCCACGCGGTGGGCGTGGAGCGGAGTAGAGAGTGGGAAAAACCCGGAGATGATGCGCGAGGATGAAGGTTTACCGGGGGAATGGGCGTAGAGAAAAGCTTCCCGGGGAGAAACCCCACGCGGTGGGTGTGGGGAGCTGCAGAGAGCAGGAAAAGCCCAAGTATGGCTTGTGCATATGAGATGGGGCAAGTATAATGAAAATTGAAAGGAAGCTACAATGAAAAAGATTAAAACAACTCTGAAATATATAGTCGTCTGTTTGCTCATCACACTTTCGTTCGTGGGATGTGCAATTGGGCAGAACACAGCAAATAATTCGACCACGGCTGCCATAGAAGCGCAGGCAGATACACAAAATGTGGACGAGCAGGATATTGTGGAAACAGGGAACACTGCCGCAACGAATTCAGAAGCGCAGGATATAACGGAGAATTCTGACACGCAGGATAAAGACTCACAGCCGGATGCACAATCGGAGAACGGACTTCTGCGTGCAATCCAGAAGGGAACCTCAGTTTCGCTTACGGACATTCCGGTCTATGGCGGAACGCCATATATTCAGCTTGAGAATAATATACCGGATTTTACAGACGAAGAGAAGAAATGTACGGAAGCATTTGAGCAGTACAGTGATCTGGACCCGCTTGGGCGGTGCGGGCAGGCATATGCGAACATCTGCCCGGAATTACGACCGACGGAACCGCGCGGCGAGATTGGAGATGTGCGTCCGAGTGGCTGGCATACGGTAAAATATAATGATCTCATTGATGGAAATTATCTCTACAACCGCTGCCATCTGATCGCGTACTGCCTTGCCGGTGAGAATGCAAATGAGAAGAATCTGATCACTGGGACAAGATACCTGAATATCGAAGGGATGCTTCCGTTTGAAGAGATAGTCAATGATTATGTGGATGAGACTGGAAATCATGTGCTGTACCGGGTAACGCCAATCTTTGAAGGGGATAATCTGGTTGCTTCCGGCGTGGAGATGGCGGGATGGTCCGTCGAGGATGAAGGAGCCGGAATCTGTTTTCATGTGTACTGCTATAATGTACAGCCGGGAATCAGGATTGATTATGCGGATGGCACAAGCTGGCAGTCTACTGTCGATGATTCAAGCAGTCAGAATGAAACGGCACAGACATATATTCTGAACACGGACACAAAGAAGATTCATCGTCCGACCTGTTCAAGTGTTGGTCAGATGAATGAGAAAAACAAGAAGAACTATGAGGGAACGGTGCAGGAGTTAGAAAATATGGGGTATACCCCGTGTAAGAAATGTAATCCGTAAAACAATATGCAAACAAACCGCAAATGTGTGTAAAACAAACCGCAAATTAGTTGTTGCGGGAAACGAGCCATGCTATAATGATGTATATTTTTATAACGATACATCTATACATGAAGAGGGTAACATGAGATGCTTTCGGATGTAGGATATGAAATGGCTTACACATACATTTAAATTAGACATACAGAAAGAGAGAAGATTATGAAATTATCAAGAATCCATGGACTTTCTGGCGAGGTGACAGTGCCAGGTGACAAGTCCATTTCACACAGAAGTATTATGCTTGGCTCGATCGCAAAGGGCAATACAGAGGTAGAAGGATTCCTGCAGGGGGCTGACTGTCTGTCTTCGATTGCCTGCTTCCGCAAGATGGGTGTCGAGATCGAGAATAACGGAGATAAAGTGCTGGTACATGGTCGGGGGCTTAGAGGCTTAAAAACACCAGATTCTATTCTGGATGTTGGAAACAGCGGAACGACAACGCGTCTGATCTCGGGTATCCTTGCGGCGCAGCCGTTTGTGTCAACCATCAATGGCGATGCGTCGATTCAGAAACGCCCGATGAAGCGGATCATCACACCACTTTCACAGATGGGCGCGGACATCCGAAGCTTACGCGGAAATGATTGTGCACCGCTTGAGATTCATGGAACGAACCTGCATGGCATTCATTACGACTCGCCGGTAGCTTCGGCACAGGTCAAATCAGCGATTCTGCTTGCCGGACTCTATGCAGATGGAGAGACGTCTGTGACAGAACCGGAAGTGAGCCGGAATCACACCGAGCTGATGTTTGAAGAATTTGGCGTGGATATCCGTACAGAAGGAAAGACCGTGTATGTGAAACCTGCAGAAGAACTGTATGCAAAGAAGGTAATTGTGCCAGGTGATATTTCTTCGGCAACATACTTCTTTGTGGCAGCAGCGATTACGCCGAATAGTTGTGTGACGGTGAAAAATGTTGGTATCAACCCGACACGGGATGGCATCCTTCGCGTGCTTTCGGATATGGGAGCGGATGTGACTGTCGAGAAGACATTGGGTGAGATTGGAGAGCCGACTGCCGATGTAACCGTCTGTACATCCAGCCTGAAGGGGTGCGTCGTGGGCGGCGAAGTGATTCCGACGCTGATCGATGAGATTCCGGCAATCGCGATTCTTGCCTGCTTTGCCGATGGTGAGACTGTCATCAAGGATGCAGCGGAGCTGAAAGTGAAGGAATCAAACCGGATTGATGTAATGGTAGATAATCTGAAGAGGATGGGCGCAGATATTGAGGCAACCGAAGATGGTATGATTATTCGCGGTGGCAGACCACTTCAGGGCGCGGTGATCGACAGCCATCTTGACCACCGGGTGGCGATGAGCTTTGCGGTTGCAGCCATGAATGCAGACGGTGAGACGGAAATCGCTGGCGCTGAATGCGTTGATATTTCGTATCCAGGATTCTATGAAGATATGCACAGGCTGGTGAAACTGTAGATTGGACAGACAAATAAACAGATAGAGCAGGTGTGCAATGCCAATACGCTTTGCGACCAAAATAAAAAGTTCGATGAAACGCGAATTGCCTCATCGAACTTTTTGTTTTTCAATGCAAGTTGTTACAAATATAACCGGACTGATCGTCGGTTGCTATTCAGCATCTGAATCCTCGGTTTTTTCTTTTGCAACTGCTTCCACTGACTTTTCGGAATCATCTGGCTCTTCGGTTGCTGCGTCCTCTGACTTCTCAGAATCATCCGGGTTGATTGTCACGTAATCACGGTTTGCATCTTCCATCTCAAGATCGAGATCGTCTGCAAACAGATCATCCTCTTCGATATCATCCTCGTTGTCAAAGATCTTTGGCATCTTATCTTTGATCGTTGTCTTTACTTTGTTGATTTTCTCATCAACATTGTTATCCTGATATACCTTAGACTCCTTGATCTTGTCCTTGAATGCATAGCACAGACCACCAACTGCGGCTGCGGCAACTGAAAATTTTACGACACCCTTAAAAAACTTACCCATGTCTGAATCTCCTTTTCCATAATTATCTATATTTTACCACGATTATATAAAGACTATTCTAATACATGCAATAATAAAAAGCAAATGGAAATCTGCGGTTCACAGAAAGTTTAGAATTATTTCTTTGCCTTGCACGGTGGGATATGGTAGACTAGATTGTAGTAAAAAGACCGGAGGGTAATATAAAATGAAGAATTTAAAAGAATCTGAGAAGAATTTCCTTACCTGTGCGATTTTGATCGCACTTGTTGGAATAGCATTGATTTTCTTAGACCAAACTACATTAGGAATCCTGAGCATCATTGCGGCAGGCGTGTTTGTAGCAATCTTTTTCAAGATGGTGATCACGCGAAAAAAAGAGGAAAAAGAGGAAGAAAAAAAGCATGAGGACAGTAAGTGAGAATCGAAAGCAGTTTGAACAATGGACGCTGGATTATCAAAAGCAAAAAGAACAGGCGAACCGGTTATTCAGCCGGATTTCTACGTTTCGTATCCTGACATTTTTAATCGGTGCGGCTGGCTTAATTATTGGAATTACCGAAAAAGAAAAATCGTATGCGATGCTGCTGGTGATCGTCGGCGTATTGTTCCTGATCGGCTTTGCAGCACTTGTGAAATGGCACAGTGTTGTAGCGGAACGACAGGAGATGCTTACAGAAAAATGGGAGGTCTGCCGCCGGTATTGCAATCGTTTTACCGATGGCTGGCGGGAGTTTGAAGAGAAAGGAACTGTGTATCTGCGTGAGGACGATTGTGTTGCCGCAGATATTGATCTGCTTGGAGAAAACTCCCTTTACCAGATGGTTTCTGTCTGCCATACAGATAAGGGAAAACAGACATTTGCAGACCATCTTACTACGCGGTATATCGAGGAAAACGAACGGAAACAGCGACATGCAGCGATCGAAGAACTTTGTGAAAAAGCGGAATTTGCCGTAGAGTTTGAGACAGCCGGACGCAGGATGGAAGCGGAAAAAGAAAAGTTTGACGCGGAAGCGTTTGAAGATTTCTGCGGGGATGTGGCACAGGGCAAGCTCCCGGCATTTGCACATGTATTGCGGTTTTTGCTGCCAGTTTGTGAGATCGCGAGTCTGGTATTGTTTCTGACAGGTGCGATTTCCTATGGATATCCGCTTGTCGGATTTCTGGCATTGCTTGTGATTTCATGGCTGACCAAATTCATGACAGATGGAATCATTCAGCCGGTTTATTATGCAAGTACCGTGAGTGGAGAATACGAAGAAATGCTTTCCCTGATTGCAGGACAGTCTTTTCAGAGCGACGTGCTTGTAAAGATGAAGCAACATGCAGGCGGAGCAGCCGGAGCGGTCCGGGCGTATCATAAATTAAAAGCAATCAGTCAGGCATATAATATTTCTTTCAATCCATTAGTGCATCAGATCCTGTGTGGACTTTTCCTGTGGGATTATCAGCTTGCGGCGGTTGTTGCACGGTGGAAGAAAACATATGGGACACAGGTCGCCGGATGCTCGGGCATGATCGCGGAGCTGGAGGATCTGATGAGTTTTTCCGTGCTGGGAATGGTGCGGGAGACTGGAGAAGGGCAGATTGATTACACAGAGACAGAGGTTCATCTGGAGGGAACGAATCTGTATCACCCGTTGCTGCTGCCGGATCAGGCACAGGGCAACGATGTAACACTTGGATCTGGTATCACGATTATCACGGGATCAAATATGTCTGGAAAGACAACCTTTTTAAGAACGGTTGCCATCAATCTGGTGCTTGCTTATCTTGGCGCACCGGTCTGTGCAGAAACATTGAAAGCGTCTTATATGCGCATTTTTACATCTATGCGGGTAAAGGACGATGTTGCGCATGGTATCTCTACCTTCTATGCGGAGATTCTCCGGATCAAGGAGATGGCTGGCTATCGCAAGGAGGAAAAGCCAATGCTTTGTCTGATCGATGAAATTTTCAAGGGAACCAATTCCGCAGACCGTATTGTCGGTGCGAAGGAGGTCATCACGAAGCTTGCGGGACCACGGTGCATGACAGTTGTGTCAACCCATGATTTTGAACTTTGCAGCATCACGGATAAGAACCGGACACCGGCGGTAAACTATCATTTCCAGGAATATTATGAGGGGGATGAGCTGCGGTTTGACTATAAGATCCGCGATGGCAGATGTACAACGACAAATGCGCGGGCAATCCTTCGGATGGCGGGCTTTGAGGTTTGATGCTTTGTGAAATATTGTACAATTTTGATAAAAAAGAAGCTTCCATTTGTCGAAAACGCTTTGTCAATTATGCACAATGCCAATTATGAATTATTGACAAATCGAAGGTTGACTTTGTCGCGTATTTTGTTATAAAATCGAAGTAGTGAAATTTAATTACAAGGGGGTATATGGCAATGGCGTTACCAGCAAATATTACCGCAGGATCAGACAGCAATGTCCTTACAATTGCGGCATCAAATAACAAAGGACTGTTGATTCGTTTCCTGAATGAACAGGTAGAAGATGGCTTTTATGCATTGGTTATCGACTATTTAAAGGATAGCAATTTTGACCTCAAGAACATGATGGTTGATGACGATGTAAAGGCACAGTGTACAAAGCTTTATGAGTTGGGTGAGTTTGTAGATACCAACATCAAGGCGACAGGACGTTATGAGATTGAAGAGTGGATTGAACCATTGTTCAAGTTTGTATATGGCGATATCGATCCGCTGGATGTGGATGCTCCAATCAGCACATCCGGTATTTATCGTTACAGCATCTGGCTGATCTATTTGTATCAGAGAGAGTGCTTCAGTGATGCGATGCGTCTGATCGGTGAGCGTATTGCACCATTGCTGATCAATCTGAGCTATCAGATTTTAGAGGATGATGACAGACCGAAGAATTTTGATAAGGCAATTATGGGTTATCTCGATCTGATCAACGTTATTATGGAGATGGGACTTCCGGCAGGCGATGCAAATTCGGATGCATACATGAACAATCTGGAAGTATTGTTTGATTATGTAGTAGAAGATCCACATGTAGGAAATGATTATAAGATCCAGTTCTCAATCGGACTGTTCAACGCATATATTCACAACAAGGAATACAGCAAGGCATTTGAGTTTTACGGATTGAATGCAGAGTATATTCCAATTGACAATATGTCAGTCTATGAGAGCTTCAAGGAATTGATCCGCAACACGAATTCAGCAGCAGATACAACGGTGCTGAGCAGAAGTGTGATCAATGCAATCTCTAAGCAGGAGATTTATAACAAGCGTATTGATACATTGATTGCAGAGGTATCTTCTTTTGTAAGAAAGGTATATCTCTATATCGAGAACGAGCCAAACATGAAGAAGAATCTGCAGATTCTTGGTGCAGGTGCTTCTTTAAGTGACAAGCACAACATCTTCGAAGGTTTGTACGAATATAACCTGGTGTTCTATGAGTGTGGAATTAAGGATCTGGTAAACCAGGATAACTCAAACAAGTCATGGGAAGAAAAGTACGAGATTCTCGATCTTCTCTATACAACATTGAATGTTATCTTTGATGGTTACAATGTATATGAGATTTCGAACAAGATTGAGCATCAGTATGTAGAGCTTACATGGATTGGAAATTATGTCAACGCGAATCCTTCTCTGCTCAAGCTGTTTTTCAGTGTGAAGGAGAAGATTAAGGCATTTAAGGTTCGTAAGAATTCTATCCTAGAGAAGTCCAAGACAAACTACGAGATCAAGCAGATGATCGATGATCGTCAGAAAGCACTCGTATTTATGACAGCAGAAGATATGATTTGCAACGGTCTGAACAGTGGCAGAATCAATATTATCAACAACAACTATGATCCAAAGATCGCAGAGAAGCAGTTGATCAAGACCTATGCAGAGATTGTGGTTCCTGCGAAGTACAAGAAGGCAGAGGCACCACAGTCTGGTGGTAAGTTCTTCGGTAAGAATTCTGGACCTGCGATGGATCCAGATCTGCAGAAGCTGTTATCTGACACAAAGATGGAGGAGATGCTCCTGAAGTCTGAGTGGCTGTGGAACCAGTATGAGGACAAGGGAAATGATCAGCAGACACCAGAGGAAGCTACATACAGCGTTGTATGCCTGATCAAGGTAGTAGAAAAGCTCCTTGACAGAAAGGGTGGAAGCTCTTCTCGTTCAGAATCCTCTCCGAACAAGAAGGTCATCATCACAAAGACAGGTAAGGTTATCGAGTTATCAGATGAGGGTGCACAGGCACAGAACAATAATACAACACTTCAGCCAACTGTGATCGAGAACCTGAACAACATCATCGTGACATTGAAGGACAAGTCCGATGCAAATGTAAAGTATGTACAGGCGTATGTAAATGACTGGTTGAATTCCGTTGTAGATGCGAAACTGGATAAGAACTCTATGCTGCAGTTATATGAAGCAGAAGAACTTCGTAACAAGACATTGACGGTTATTAAGAAGCTTCGTGCAGATCTTTTGTAATCAGACCACAAAAAAACTTTATTATAAAGCGGGAGGTATCTTACGGATACCTCCTAATTTTATTCTGGATACCTGTGAACAGGAGTCGATTGAAACATGGCAGAAAAAAGACAACGAATCAATGTAAATATTTATCGTGCCAGCCACAATGCGGAGGAAAGCCAGTATATATTTGATGTGGAGGAGGAACTGAAAAAGCTTCCGAAAAGTCCGGGTGTCTATATTATGCACAGCAAGAATGATGATATCCTCTATGTGGGAAAGGCGGTAAGCCTGCACAGCCGGGTGAGGCAGTATTTTCAGACCGGACATGGACACGGCGGCTCTGCGAAGATCGCAAAAATGGTGTCGCAGATCGCGTATTTTGAATATATCGTGACAAGCTCTGAGATGGAAGCACTTGTGCTGGAATGCAATCTGATCAAGGAATACCGCCCGAAGTATAACACGATGATGACCGATGACAAAGGTTATCCGTATATCCGCGTGACGGTGGAGGAAGCTTTCCCGCGGTTTTTGTACAGCCATTCTATGAAGCGGGATCATTCCAAATATTTCGGACCATACACCAATGCACGGGCAGTCAAGGATATCCTGGAATTGATCAATAAGCTCTATCATCTGCGTACCTGTAACCGCAGACTGCCGCAGGATATCGGGAAAGACCGTCCATGCCTGTATTACCAGATCGGGCAGTGTAAGGCACCTTGCAATGGGAAGATCAGTCAGGAGGATTACGGCAGACAGGTGCAGGCGGCGCTGTCGTTCCTGAATGGAAATTATAAGGAGATACTGGCGGAGCTGCAGGAGCAGATGCGGGCGCAGGCAGAAGAGATGGAGTTTGAGAAGGCGGCTGAGACAAGGGATCTGATCGAGAGCATCCGGCATATCGAGAATAAGCAGCAGATGAATAAGGCGTCCGGCGAAGACCGGGATGTTATCGCATGTGCATCAAACGACAAGGATATTGTTGTAACAGTATTCTTTGTGCGTGATGGTAAACTGCTTGGACGGGAAAATCATCATATGAACGGCAACAGCAAAGAACGGATGTCGGAGGTGTTGGCGGCGTTTATCAAGCAGTTTTATTCGGGAACACCATATCTGCCGAAGGAGATTTTAGTGCCGGAGGTACCGGAGGAACAGGAAATCATAGAAGCGTATTTGAGTGAACGACGGGAATCGAAGGTGCAGATCCTTGTGCCACAGAAGGGCGATAAGAAAAAAATCTTAGATCTTGCAGCGGAGAATGCGAGACTGGTATTGGCGCAGGATATGGAGCGCGTGAAGCGGCAGGAGAAACGGACGGTCGGTGCGGCAAATGAGATTGCAGAACTTCTTGGAATCCCATCCGCCAACCGGATGGAGGCGTATGATATCTCCAATATCTCCGGTGTGTTGTCAGTTGCATCAATGGTTGTGTTTGAGCAGGGAAAACCGAAGAAAAATGCATACCGGAAATTCCGGCTGCGTACAGTAAATGGACCAGATGATTATGCATCTATGAAGGAAGTACTGTCCAGACGATTCACAGATGAGAAGATGGATGTTTTGCCGGATGTCATCATGATGGATGGTGGTAAAGGGCAGGTGAATGTTGCGTTGATGGTATTAGACAGTCTGGGACTTGACATTCCGGTATGCGGTATGGTAAAAGATGATAACCATAGGACAAGAGGATTATATTACAACAATGTGGAAGTGAAGTTTCCGAAAGGCAGTGAAGCAATGCTGATGGTGACGGCATTGCAGGATGAAGCACATCGTTTCGCAATTGAATATCATCGGCAGCTCCGCAGTAAAAATCAGGTACATTCCGTGCTCGATGAGATACCGGGTGTCGGTGAGAATCGGCGGAAGCAGCTACTCAAATATTTCGGTGAGATACGGAAGATCAAGGAAGCGACGATCAGCGAGCTTGCAGAAGTGCCGGGAATCCCAGAGTCCATTGCGAAGAATGTGTATGAATTTTTCCATGCGGAATAAACGGTCTAACCAGTATTAGAAAAGAGACAAATAATGACTTAGGAGAACACGATATGTTTCAGAGATTTTTTCCAAACGAATATTACGACAGCACCTATCATATTGATTTTCAGGCATTCTATGACAAAGGATACCGCGCAGTGCTGTTCGATGTTGACAATACACTGGTGGAGCATGACGCACCAGTCAATGCGCGCGCAAAGGCATTGATACGGAAATTAAAGGATATGGGATACGGGGTCTGCTTCGTGTCGAACAATGACGAGGAACGCGTGAAATCCTTCAACGAACAGGTTGGAGCGACATATGTATATAAGGCAGGAAAACCTTCGGCAAAAGGTTACGTGCAGGCAATGCAGAAGCTTGGTACTGACCGGACGAATACGTTATTTGTCGGAGACCAGATCTTTACCGATATCTGGGGCGCGAACAATGCACAGCTTTACAGTATCTTAGTGCAGCCGATTGCAAAGCATGAGGAAATTCAGATTGTGCTGAAACGAATCCCGGAAAAATGGGTGCTGCACAGCTATTTGAAGAAACATACGTTACAGACGGGAAAGTAAATAAGAGTGTGATTGACAAAAAGAAAAAGACGCGGAAAGCGTCTTTTTCTTTGGGTTAATTTATATTTATCAGTAAAATAATTAAGCAAGTTTATTAACAGCAAGTGTTAAACGGGAAATCTTTCTTGAAGCGTTGTTCTTGTGGTAGATTCCCTTTGAAGCAGCCTTGCTGATCTCAGATGTAGCAACCTGAAGTGCAGCTTCTGCAGCAGCCTTATCGTTTGCCTCGATAGCAGCCTCAACCTTCTTAACTAAAGTCTTAATCTTAGACTTGATCATTTTGTTTCTTAAAGTCTTTGTCTCGATAACAAGAATTCTCTTCTTTGCGGATTTGATATTAGCCAAACCTGACACCTCCATAAAATATTATAATCGTTTAAGTTTATATAATTATCACTTTGGTCAAGACACGAACAATCCGTCCACACCACTAGACAGACTGGACCAGTGAAAATTTCTAATTGTGTTCACACACAAACCATAGGATAGCAAAAAGCCATTTTTCTGTCAATACTTTTTGATGAAAAATCCTGTAAAAAACTAAATTTTAGCTTGCAGAATAGTCCTGAATCATCTTATCGTAATCCGCGATTGGCATAGGTTTTGCAAACAGGAAGCCCTGACCGATTTCACAGTTGATGGAACTGAGCATTTCCAGCTGCTCGACGGTCTCAATACCTTCACTGACGACACGGATATCGAGGGTGTGTGCCATCTCGATGATACTGCGCAGGATGCTGATTGCATTTTTGTCGTTTGTCGTTGACCGGGACAAGAAATCATGATCAAGCTTGATGACATCGATCGGCAGATCCTTGAGCAGCGTAAGGGAAGAGTAGCCAGTTCCGAAATCGTCCATGTTGATGATGAAATCCATCGATTTCAGCTTGTTCAACACATCGATCATCTGTGAGTAATTCTCAGAGAAAATGCTCTCGGTGATTTCGAATTCCAGATAATGATGTGGAATGTAGTATTTCTCAACAATCTCCTGTACCTTCGACAGGAAGTCCGGATGCGCCAGCGTTACCCGTGACAGGTTCACGGAGAACGGAATGACGTAGATGTCGGAATCGAGATACCGGCGGATGGACTTGCAAGCCTGCTCGAGCATGAAACAGTCAATCTGATAGATGAAACCGTTCTTCTCGAAGGATGGGATAAAGGCTGCCGGTTCCAAAAATCCCTTGGAAGGAGATAACCAGCGCACCAGAAGCTCGCCGCCGATAAGGCTCTTAGATGCAATATCGTACTTTGGCTGTACATATGCACAGAATTCGTTGTTCTCAAGGGCACCGTGGATGCTGTTCTCAAGCTGTGCATCGTTCAATACCTTCTTGTGGTATTCGTCATCATAGAACGCATATGATACGCCGGTTGAAGCATCGATGGACTTGCCTGCCATCATTGCACGGTCGACTAAGCGGTTGATGCTGTAGCTGTGCATTGTTTCGTCGATGATCAGAATTCCGGTCGTGAAGTCTACGACGAACCGGTCCTGAATGGCAAGGCATGCATCATGCACCTCTGCCTTGATGTTGTTGAAGATGGACATAAACTGATCTTCTGCCTTGTAGTGGATCAGCATGATGTAGGTATCACTGATGACGCGGGCAAATGTCTCACCTTCCTGCATATATTTGTTCAATACATCTGCGACTGCCTTGAGCGTTTGATCGCCCACATTATGACCATAGGTTTCGTTGATGTATTTGAAGTTCTTGATGTTAAAGTAAAACATAACATAATCGGTATCCGGGTTGTCGTTTAAGATCGCCTGTGCATCGACCTTGAACTTCTCGAAGTTTCCATATCCGGTTACAATATCGCGGTAAGAAGCCTCGGCAATGCGTTTTTCGATGTTGATGTTCTGCTCGAGTTCCTTGCGGAGCTGTTCTGCCTTTGTCTCTTTGTGCGCGGAGGTCGAAATCAAAAATGTATGACTGCCGGAACTCCAGTTGATCGTTGTCATATGGACATCCAGCGGCTCGTCGAGCGTGCGATTGTGCTTAATACAGCCAACAGTAGGATTACTGTCAGAGATCTTATGTACCGGACAATCACGGCAAGGCCCGCTTTCCTGCTGCAGGCAGGCGTAGCATTTGCTGTTTAAGGCAAGCTTTGGGAAATATTCCCGTGCACATTCGTTGAAATACATGACGTCGTAGGAATCCTTGTCGACAACGACCATAGGATTCTGTACGAGATTAAACGCCTTGATCGTATCATCACGCAGTAGTGACATCGCACGGTTTGCCTGTTTTGTCTTGATCGCCTCTCCGAACAGACGGAAGATCTGCTTAAATGCGGTCAATGTCTGCGCGTTCCATGTGACATCTTTGTCCATGGAATAGAAGCTGATAAAGCCGACCCGTTTGCCGTTTGTATTGATATCGCACTGCATGAGCTTGCGGATGCCTTCCGCATACGGGTTCATGCTTGCGGTGTTTGTCTTAATCAAAGATGTATCGGAGGAATAGGTAATGCCGTCCGTTCCCATCGCAGATAATTCTTCCAGAATCGCGGCAGGAGTATGCTGGCGGAGCACCATATCGTTGGTGATGCCCTTTTTGCACCATTGATGCGTACAGTCAACGAAGCTCTTGTTGTAGCTGTATTCCCAGATGCTGATCTTGTCGATGGCGTAGTGCTCGCCTACGATTGCCATCGCTTGTTCGATCGCAGTGTAGGTATTGGTGCTGGCAAACAGCGTAGAAAGCAGGGAATCCAAAAGAGCAGAGGCTCCTGTTTCTTTTGCTGTCGGTTCCAAACGATCATTTTCGTACTCTCCACGTTCCATATCATCGGCATAGAAGAAGTAGCCGTTCTTGCCGTTTAACTTCGCCTGATACAAGGCGGTATCTGCATTTTCCAGCAGGACGTTATATGGAATCTGCTGGTTGGTTGCGGCGATACCGATACTGAGAGTGACCTTGCAGTCGTGCTGGTAAAGCTCACGCAGACGATCGGCAATCATGGCTGCTTTTTCGCTTGCAAGCTGGGTATCTAACACATTGGACAAAAATACACAAAATTCATCGCCGCCGAGACGCCCGGCAATGCCATAATCACCTTTGAATTCCTGTAAAGTTTTTGCGATATCGACGATGACCTCGTCGCCCTTTAAATGTCCAAATGTATCATTGATCTTTTTGAAATCATCAATATCAACCAGCATCAGAACCTGATAGCTGTTTCCGTTTAATTCACGCAGGGATGCCTGGATTTTGCTCTCGGTTGTTGCTTTGTTGTAAAGTCCGGTCATCTGATCGGTCTCTGCACGGATCAGCAGCTTTTGCTGTTCCACCTTCTGGGTGTGGATATTCCGGAGCAGACCAACGACACGAAGCGGTGTTCCCTCCTCATCGTAGATGGTGGAAAACGTGGAGAAGTACCATTGGAAACCACCATTTTTCGTATTTAATTTGAACTCTGTTGAATGATATTCTGTGCCGGCTTTTGCCAGATAAAACAGCTCCTCGATCGCGGACTGTGTATCGTAAGAGACAAGCCCCATCTTGAGCATATTTTCCGTCGGGTTCTCAATCACGGATTCACCTTCAAAGATATGGTTGAACTTTTCGGCAAAGGTGATCGTATCGGTTGCGATATCATATTCGTAAGGAAGTTCCTCGGAGATGTCAGAGATGATCAGATATTTCTGTTCTTCGAGCATCGCCTTTGTCTCGGCAATTTTCAGACTTGTAATATCTGACATAACGAGGTTTACAACCGGGAAGCCCTGTTCCTCGGAACCGGAGCGGGCAATGACTGCATTGACCCATTTGATATTGCCATCCGCACACTGGATCCGGAAGTTCATGATCTTGGAATTCTCCTCGTTCTCCGTCAGGTCAGCAAGTGCGTCAATCACGAGTGCCAGATCCTCGCTCAGGACGAGCTGCAGCGTGCTTTTTCCGAACTTCTCCCTGTAGTCGTGCTCGGAGTAGCCACACATATCATAAAAGAAATTATTTGCCCACAAAAGGGAGAGATTGTTGTCTAACAGATGCTTGCTCACACCGCTCGGAACGGTATTTGCGAAAATCTCCAGATCGGTCTTGGCACGGACGGTTTCGCTCGCGGCATTTTCCAGATTCGTGATATCAGTAAAAACGCACTGTAATACGTCACGGCCATCGTTCAAAGAAAAGGCTTGTCCATTGCAAAGCACCGTAAGCACCGTACCGCTCTTCGTCACGATCCGGTGCTGGATACTGATCAGATTCGAGATACTTAACTGATAGTTCATGGAGGCAATCACTTCTGTGAAATCCTCCACATATAACAGATTATCCAGAGTACAGATCTTCCTGGACAATTCACGCGGAGAGTATCCGGTCATTGTACAAAGCCCCTGGTCAAAGTCCAGAATATTGTATGGTGCATCCGTCTCCAAGACAAATGTAGCCACGTCATTTCCATTTACAAAATTGCTTGATGCCATTATCGCCCCACCACCTCATGCTGTATAAAAAACTACTATTATTATAGTGGAAAACAGCATATGACGCAAGGCAAAAATGACGCAGAATTCCCGTGATATTGGACGTATTTATAAAATGGTTTCTTTACTTTGTATGGCGGAAATGGTAAAATAAATAAGCTTATAGGTTTTTAGGATTTTACAGGAAAAAGATAGAAATCAATTATTATGAAAAGAGAAGAATACAGAAAGTTTCAATGGCTGGCGAGTGTCTGCATTGCGGTGTTTATTTTGAGCTTTGCTGTATGCCTGCTGGCGTTCAACCGGAGTGTATACCGGTTTTCATCGACGGATTACCGCAATGGTGCGGCGGTGGAGATCAGCAAGGTGGAAGCAGAGCTTTATTATGGACAGATTGCAGATTCGTATTGTCAGTTTTTTACGGGCAGATACAGGATTGCAGGATATGAATTATCCGATACCAATGTGCATCAGTTGAACCGGCTGAAAGGGTATTACCGGTTGGCATGGATTTTATCAATTATGTCATTGGTTGGAATAATATACAGTTTCCGCAGGCTGTGGCGCAGGCGGGAGACGATGCCGTGCTTTTATGGCAGTGCAGGCGGCGCGTGTCTGGTGGCTCTTTTGATGCTGCGGATCGTGACATCAAAAAGAGAGGTCTATGCAGGGCTGCGCAATATGATATTCCGAGGTGATTACAGTTATTTCTCAACCGGAGATGTGCTGTGCAAGATACTGCCGGAAGCTTTTGCAAGGAATCTGGCATTGCTATATCTTGGCATAGTTGCCACCGAGATTTTCGTGTTTGTGATGATTCGTGTGTGTGTCCGTCTGGCGGGGCGGCCACACCGGTTTTAGATTTAGAGAAGGATATTTTTAAGGAGGGTTACAAAATATGAACAAACGACTGGAAGATTGGGTAAACTGGATTTTGTACGATGAATTGAAAAATGGGGTTATCAATGCACCGAAGCATCTGCTCGGAAACCATGATTATGGCGATGGACAGGTGATCACCGTATATCGTCCATATGCAGAGAAAGTCTGCGTCGTATCTCCGACGGGCAAAAACCGTGAGGAGATGGAATGCCTGGCAGATGGTTTCTATGGCTTTTACAGTGCAAAGAAGAAATATAAAGGAACAAAATACCGGATTGAGACAACCTATCAAGATGGTTCGACCGTTGTGACTGCCGATGCGTATGCGTTTGATTCGCAGATCACAGATTTCGATACGTATCTTTTTGCAGAGGGCAAGCACTATGATGTCTACGAAAAGTTTGGTGCGCATCCGATGACAATCGATGGTGTGAAGGGAACATACTTCGCAGTATGGGCACCGCATGCGAGACGTGTCAGTGTCGTTGGCGATTTTAATATGTGGGATGGCGCATTGAATCCGATGCAGATGATGCAGACATCCGGTATTTATGAGCTGTTTATCCCGGATGTGGCACCGGGGGCTGTCTACAAATATCAGATTCTCACAAGAGATGGTGAGATTTTATATAAGGCAGATCCATATGGAAACCAGTGTCAGGTAAGACCGGACAACGCGAATATCGTTGCGGATCTGACCGGGTATAAGTGGAAGGATACTGCATGGATCGAGGAACGGAGAAATCAGACACGAGAGACAGAACTCAAAAAGCCGATGGCAATCTATGAGTGTCATCTTGGCTCCTGGAAGAAGAAAATCGAGGATTCGGATTTTGGATTCTACACTTACCGCGAGCTTGCGAAGATGCTCTGCGATTATGTAAAGAAGATGGGATACACCCATGTCGAGCTGATGGGGATTGCAGAGTATCCATTTGACGGATCGTGGGGATATCAGGTAACAAATTATTATGCACCGACCAGCCGTTATGGCTCGCCGGAGGATTTCATGTATTTTGTAGATCACATGCATGCAAACGGCATCGGCGTGATCTTAGACTGGGTACCGGCACATTTCCCACGAGATGCACACGGACTTGGAAGATTTGATGGCATGCCGCTTTACGAGCACCCGGATCCAAGACGTGGCGAGCATCCGGACTGGGGAACCTATATTTTTGATTTTGGAAGAAATGAAGTATCAAACTTCTTAACTGCCAATGCATTGTTCTGGGTGGAAAAGTTCCATGTGGATGCATTGCGTGTGGACGCAGTTGCTTCTATGCTGTATCTGGATTACGGAAAGCAGGATGGACAGTGGCTGCCGAACAAGGATGGTGGAAATGAGAATTACGATGCAATCGAACTGCTCCGCAAGATCAACACGGTTATGGAAGAACGCAATCCGGGCGCGTTCCTGATTGCGGAAGAGTCTACGGCATGGGCAGGTGTCACAGCACCGGCAAGCATGAAGGGGCTTGGATTCCTGTATAAGTGGAACATGGGCTGGATGAACGACTTCTTAGAGTATATGAAGATGGATCCATATTTCCGTTCGTTCAATCACAACCGTCTGACCTTCAGTTTGTCATACACATACGCGGAGAATTATGTACTTGTAATCTCACATGATGAGGTTGTACATCTGAAATGCTCGATGCTCAACAAGATGCCGGGCTTTGAGGTAGACAAGTTCGCAAACCTGCGTACAGCATATGGATTTATGTATGGACATCCGGGCAAGAAGCTTCTGTTCATGGGACAGGAGTTCGGACAGCTTCGTGAGTGGAGCGAAGCGAGAAGTCTTGACTGGTTTTTATTAGAGCAGCCATTGCATAAGAAGATGCAGAAATGGGTTGCAGATCTGAACCATCTGTATACAACTTATGATGCATGCTACTACAATGACAACGATCAGATGGGATTCGAGTGGACGAAGGTCGATGATGCAAATACAAGTATTATCGCGTTTGTGCGCCGGGGAAAGACAGCGAAGAATCAGTTGCTGTTCGTGTGCAACTTCGTTCCGGTAGAACGCAAGGATTACTGGATTGGCGTTCCTTGTCTGACAGAGTATGAGGAAATCATCAATTCCGATGCGAAGATATATGGTGGTTCCGGCACAAAGAACGGTACGGTCAAGGCATTTGAAGAAAAATGTGACCGTATGCCATATGCAATCAGCATTGATATTGCACCGCTTTCAATGATGATATTCAAGTATGATTATGTAGATAAGAAGCCAGCCATAGCAAAGAAACCGACAGCAGCTAGGACTTCCACAGAGAAAAAGACGACGAAATAATGGCAGAAAGATATGAGTAAGAAAAAAGCAGAGATGAAAAAAGGCGGATTTGTGCGGGCAATCAGGAATATATTTTTGTTTCTGTTTGCATGTGCACTGCTGATCCTTCTTGGGTTGACAGGAATCTATATCTATGTTAAACATGATGTGAATCCCCGTCTGCTGACAGAAGAGGAGGCAACTGCACTTTCGGATGTGGACTGTATTATCATTCTGGGGGCATCTGTAAAGAATGGAGATACACCGAGTCCGATGCTGCGGGATCGACTGGATGAGGGGATTGCACTTTATAAAGCAGGCTGTGCGCCGAAGATACTGATGAGTGGTGACCACGGCAGCGAATATTATAATGAAGTCAGTGTCATGAAGAACTATGCGATCAAGCAGGGCGTTCCGTCCGAGGATATTTTTCTCGATCATGCGGGATTTTCTACTTATGAGAGTATGTACCGTGCCAGAGCAATCTTCGGTGCGGAAAAAGTTGTGATCGTTACGCAGAAATATCATTTGACGCGGGCGGTTTACAATGCAAAGAGTCTTAGTATGGATGCGTATGGTGTGGCAGCGGCACCGATCAATTATGGAGGACAGACCATACGGAATATCCGTGAGTATCTGGCAATCAGCAAGGACTTTGTTATGACGTTTATCAAACCGGAGCCGACTGTACTTGGTAACCCGATTTCCCTAGATGGAAGCGGGGATGTGACAAATGGTGCTGACTAGCTCAGCCTACAAGATAAATTGAGTGACGACGGATTGAAAAATGAATAGGTGGATTACAATTTGGCAATGAATAAATGAGTATATTACGTCACAGGCATTTACTGATTCGTAAGCAGACTATTGGAACACGCCAGCACTTAACGAGCTGCACCGGAAGTATGAAGGTGCAGGGAGTTTAGTGTCTGCTGCGTGTGGAAGTGAGCGAGAGCGTATCTGCGAAGAATCATGTAATGTCTGTGACGTATAAAATTGTTGGTATTGCCAAATTGTTATTAGATAAACATTCAAGAGGAGGAGCGAAGAGCGTGAAGATGATTTCATTGGAAGAAGAATTGAAGGGTAACGCGTACCCGGGCAGAGGTATCGTAATCGGAAAGTCACAGGATGGCAGGAAAGCGGTAACGGCATATTTCATTATGGGACGCAGCGTGAATTCACGGAACCGTGTATTTACAGAGACAGAGGATGGCATAAGAACAGAGGCAGCAGATCCTTCCAAGCTGACAGATCCACATCTGATCATCTATGCACCGGTGCGTGTATTAGGCAACAAGACAATCGTGACAAACGGAGATCAGACCGACACGATTTACGAGCTGATGGATAAGCAGCAGACATTTGAGCAGTCTTTACGCACGAGAGAATATGAGGACGATGCACCGAATTATACACCACGTATTTCCGGCATTATGCATGTGGAAAATGGTTCGTATAATTATGCAATGTCCATCTTAAAATCCGCAGACGGAAATCCGGATTGCTGTGAGAGATTTACATTCTCTTATACGAATCCACTTCCGGGAACCGGACATTTCATCCACACCTATATGGGTGATGGCAATCCACTTCCAAGCTTTGAGGGTGAGCCGAAGCTGGTTGCAATCCCGGATGATATGGATGCATTTACCGATATGCTGTGGAACTCTTTGAATGAGGATAACAAGGTATCTTTGTTCGTTCGCTATATCGATATCGAGACAGGCAAGGCAACATCAAAGATTATCAATAAATACGACAGAGTCTAAGAAAGCGGAGGATGAAAAATCATGGCAAACGAAATTATGCTTAAGTATGGATGTAACCCGAATCAGAAACCGTCCCGTATCTACATGGAAGATGGAAGCGAGCTTCCGGTCAAGGTAATCAACGGTAAGCCGGGCTATATCAACTTTTTGGATGCATTTAACGGCTGGCAACTTGTAAAGGAGCTGAAAGAAGCAACCGGACTTCCGGCAGCAACTTCCTTCAAGCATGTATCTCCGGCAGGTGCGGCTGTAGGACTTCCGCTTGACGATACATTGGCAAAGATCTACTGGGTAGACGATCTCGGCGAGCTTTCTCCACTGGCATGTGCCTATGCGAGAGCCAGAGGCGCTGACCGTATGTCTTCCTTCGGTGATTTCATTGCACTTTCCGATGTGTGTGATAAGGATACAGCAAGACTCATCAAGCGTGAGGTATCCGATGGTGTGATTGCACCGGGTTATACAGACGAGGCAATCGAGCTTCTGATGCAGAAGAAAAAGGGTAATTACAATATTATTCAGATTGATCCTTCGTATGTACCGGCTCCAATCGAGCATAAGCAGGTATATGGCATCACATTTGAGCAGGGAAGAAATGAGCTTCCAATCAACGATGAATTGCTTTCAAACATTGTGACAAAGAACAAGGATCTTCCGGAATCTGCAAAGAACGATATGAAGATCGCCTTGATCACACTGAAATATACACAGTCAAACTCTGTTTGTTACGTGAAGAACGGACAGGCAATCGGTATCGGTGCCGGACAGCAGTCCCGTGTACACTGTACGAGACTTGCCGGACAGAAGGCAGATAACTGGTATCTCCGTCAGGCGCCACAGGTTCTGAATCTGCAGTTTGTAGATTCGCTTGGACGTGCAGACCGTGACAATGCAATTGATGTCTACATCGGCGATGAGTATGAGGATGTACTTCGCGAGGGCGAATGGCAGAAGCGTTTCAAGGTAAAGCCACCGGTATTTACACGTGAGGAGAAGCGTGCATGGCTCGATGGAAATACCGACGTAACACTTGGTTCCGATGCGTTCTTCCCATTCTCAGATAATGTAGAGCGTGCAAAGAAGAGTGGTGTGAAGTATATCGCACAGCCGGGTGGTTCTGTACGTGATGATCTTGTCATTGAGTGTGCAGACAAGTACGATATGGTTATGTCATTTACAGGAATCCGTCTGTTCCATCATTAATCGGATGCTGTAAAGCAGAACAATTACAGAAAGAAAATTGTGAATCCGCAAGGTCAGAAATGGCTTTGCGGATTTTTTCTTTGTGCCATAGACCGTCATGCGGAAATTATGATTGACTTTTTAAACATCTGTATATATACTATATACACAGTATATATACAGAAAATGAAATAACAAAATCGTGATTTCAGGTGTATGATGCGATTGCGAATTGTACAAAAGGAAGGAAATGTTCATGAATATTATCATCAGCCATTCCTCCGGTGTTCCGATCTATGAGCAGATTGTGGCACAGATCAAAGAACAGATTCTGTCCGGGGCACTTGCGGAGGGCGTTTTGCTGCCATCAATGCGCGCGCTGGCAGCGGAATTACAGATCAGTCTGATTACGACGAAACGGGCTTATGAAGAACTGGAGAAAGCCGGATTGATCCAGACAGTTGCCGGAAAAGGCTGTTTCGTACAGGGACAAAAACAGGAGCTGCTGCGTGAGGAGTATCGAAAAAAGATGGAACACCATTTGCAGGAGGCAATTGCCTGTGCGAAAAAGAGTGGCGTCACGAAACAGGAACTGCAGGAATTGTTGGAGCTGCTTGCGGAGGAGTAAAAAATTGTAGCAAACCAGAGCAGGCAGGAATAGAAACATGGAGGGTACATATGGAATATGAAAATGCTATAGAAATAACAAATCTGAAGAAGGTGTATGATGGGTTCACTTTAGGGGAACTGAGCTTTGCTGTGCCGAGAGGAACAATTATGGGATTTGTCGGACAAAATGGTGCAGGAAAAAGCACGACAATTAAGGCAATTCTGAATATCGTCAAGAAAGACAGTGGAACGATCCGTATATTTGGCCTGGATCATGAAAGTGAAGAAAATGAGATTAAGCAGCGGATTGCAGTTGTATTTGATACATTGCCATTTCACGAGAATCTGACCGCGAATCATATAAATAAAATATTGAAACAGTTTTATGCAACGTGGGAGGAAGCAAGCTTCTTTTCTTATCTGGATCGGTTTCATCTGCCACGGAAGAAAAAGCTGGGCGAATTCTCCAAGGGCATGCAGATGAAATTCCAGATTGCCACAGCCTTATCTCATCAGGCAGAGCTTTTGATCATGGACGAAGCGACGGCTGGGTTAGATCCGGTTATGCGAAGTGAGATGCTTGATGTATTTCAGGAGTATATGCAGGATGAGAATCACAGCATCCTGATGTCGTCTCATATCACGAGTGATCTTGAACGGGTGGCAGACGCGATTACATTTATCCATGATGGAAAGATTATACTGAGCGAATACAAGGATGATATCTTGCAGAAGCATGGAATCATTCAATGTGAGACGGATATGCTTCCGGAGATTGATCCGACGGATATTGTCAGTGTCCGCCGATACGCGTATGGGGCATCTGTGATGGTGAAGGATCGTGCGGCGTGTAAGCAGAAGTATTCGGGTGCGGTGATCGATGCGCCGACGCTGGATGATATTTTGCTTTACTATGTAAAAGGCAAGTCGGGAAAGGAGTGGCGCGAATGATCGGATACTATAAGAAGGATCTGTATTTGTACAAGAAGACGTTTGTGATTGCTGTGATCACATTTGGGATGCTGCTCGTGTTTGGACTTGCATTCCGGTTTGCATATGATTATGGAAATCTTGCAAAATGCAACCCCGAAGATCTGGCGATGGGAAAGATCAATTGTGAATCTCTGTTTCCATTTCTGGCAGGATTTGTGATTGCGGGTGAATTACTCTTTCTGCCGGTTAAGACGATCGATGCAGACCGGGCGAGCCATTTCTGTGCATTTGCCTATACCACGGTTCACACAGAGAAAAGACAGGCAGTGGCCAAGGTGTTAGAACTGCTCACGGTGTATGGTGTAGCACTGCTTGCGATGGGAATCTATGGCGTAGTGTTCGGCATGCTGTTTGGATTTCGTAATGTGGAAATCGGCATGTGGCTGGCATTGATTGCGTGTACATGCACGCTTTTCCTAGTTGCAATTGCCATTCCGCTTACCTATTGCATGAAGAAATCTGACACCGCAATGGGCGTGATCTTAATTGCGATTATTGGGGTTCTCTATGCGTGCATGGGTGCGATGGTTTATTTCGAAAAACATGGATCTTTCCTGTCGAAGCAGGCAACGAAGCTTTTTCTCTGGATACAGGGAGGGGTGGAAGTGAATTTGGCAGGGTACATGCACACACATGCTGGGTGGATACTTGTGGGAATGTTCATTATTTGCGCGATCAGCATGGGAATTGCATATGTGGGAACAAATCATATGTTGAAGAGGAGGGAACGGTTATGTGGGGTATCCTGAGAAACGATCTGTATGTGAATCAAAAGACAAACCGGAACCGGCTGATCCTTGTGCTTCTCTGGAGTGTGGTGTTTTTCATTCCGATCAAAAAACAGAGCTTGGAGGAAGTTGGCGTTTTCTGGAATATAGTTTATTTTCTTGCGGGTTGTATAACAGTATTTCTCTTCCTTTTTACGGCAAATGCGAGTGTGACCCAGGCGGTACAGGCGGATGAGAAGTCCAATTGGCAGAATTATCTGCTTGCATCTCCGGTGGCCGTGAAGAAGCAGGTGTGGGCGAAATATATCGAGACATTTGCTTTGTACGGACTTGTCTGTGCATATGCGCTGCTATTGTTCCAGATCGTGAAATGGAACAATGGCATCACGATTCCGAAGTCGATTGTAGCAATGGCTGGGCTGTTTTTCCTGTTCCAGTCTGTGATTGAACTGCCACTCGTGTTCCGTGTTGGGAGCCGATATGGAAACTATGTCAAGCTGGGCGCGGTATATACTATTCTGTTTGTGATTCTGATGTACCTTCTGTATGGACCAATCGATGGCGTGCTTGGCGCAAATCAGATGTTCAATTTTATTGCAAAACTTGCAAATGGGGAGCGGTCGATCGCCGACTGGCTGCAGGCGGGAAAAGTTGTAGTTCCGGTTGCAATCTTGCTCATGTATGTGATTTCCGGGTGGCTGTCCTGCCGGATTTTTAATGCGGAGAAGACATTGGAGAAGTAGTAGAGGGATGGATATGCATATTGCGTAATTCGGGGTAATAAATATTGTCAAATTCGATAGAAATCTCATTTGACATATGATGGAATATCCGATATAATTCAAGCATGTATGCTCGGAAGAAGTCTGGGCAAGTATGTCGTGAAAGAAAGGAAAATAGAGATGGCTGAGAAGAAAAATCTGTTGACTAGAGAAGGTCTTCATAAGTTAGAGGACGAGTTACAGGACTTAAAGGTAAATAGACGTCAGGAAATTGCACAGAAGATCAAAGAAGCAAGAGAGCAAGGAGACTTGTCAGAGAATGCCGAGTACGATGCTGCAAAGGACGAGCAGAGAGATATTGAGGCTCGCATCGAAGAGATCGAGAAGATCCTGAAATACGCAGAGGTTGCAGACGAGGAAGAAGTAGAGCAGGGTGTTGTAAACTTTGGTTCCGAGGTATCAATTCTGGATATCGGTTTGGATGAGGTAAATACATTCAAAATCGTTGGTTCTACTGAGTCAAATATTCTGGAAGGAAAGCTTTCCAATGAATCTCCGCTGGGCATGGCTATTTTGAAGAAGCGTGTAGGAGAGACAGTTACAGTAGAAGCACCAGACGGAAATTTCGACTTCCGTATTTTGGATATTCGATAAGAAAGAGAGAAATAAAAGTGGCAGAGAATAAGCAGCAGGATACAAACAAGCTGTTGCAGGTGCGTCGCGACAAGCTCGCAGAGCTGCAGGCAGCGGGAAAAGATCCGTTTGAGATTACAAAATATGATGTGACAAATCACAGTGAGGATGTAAAGGAAACTTACATTGCACATGAAGCAGAGCTTCTGGCAGGCAGACCAGTACCGGATGTAGAGGGATTGGATGACGAGCAGAAGAAAGAGATTCTGACAAACGATTATAATGAGAGAAGAGCAATCATGGATGGTTCTCCGATTCATGTAAGCATTGCCGGACGTATGATGTTCAAGCGTGTCATGGGTAAGGCATCTTTCTGTAACATTCAGGACTTGAAGGGAAATATTCAGGTCTATGTTGCAAGAGACCAGATCGGTGAAGAAAGCTATGCGGATTTCAAGAAATCTGATATTGGAGACATCTATGGTGTGAAGGGATATGCATTCCGTACAAAGACGGGTGAGATTTCCATTCATGCTGAGGAGATGACACTTCTGTCAAAGTCTTTACAGATTCTTCCGGAGAAGTTCCACGGGCTGACCGATACGGATATGCGTTATCGTCAGAGATATGTGGATCTGATCATGAATCAGGAAAGCAAGGCCGTGTTCATCAAGCGTTCCCAGATTCTGAAGGAGATTCGTAATTTCCTTGCAGGACGTGATTTCATGGAAGTTGAGACGCCAATGCTTGTATCGAATGCAGGTGGTGCCGCAGCGAGACCATTTGAGACACATTACAATGCATTAAATGAAGATGTAAAACTTCGTATCTCTTTGGAATTATATCTGAAGAGACTGATTGTGGGCGGACTGGAAAGGGTGTTCGAAATCGGTCGTGTATTCCGTAATGAGGGTGTGGATACCCGCCACAATCCGGAGTTTACATTGATGGAGCTGTATCAGGCATATACCGATTACGAGGGTATGATGGAACTGACTGAGTCTATGTTCCGTTACCTTGCAGAGAAAGTATGTGGCAGCACAAAGATTTCTTACAATGGTATTGAAATCGACTTTGGTAAGCCGTTTGAGCGTCTGACAATGAATGACGCAATCAAGAAATATACAGGCATCGACTTTGATCAGGTAGCGGATGATGCAGAGGCGAAGAAGCTGGCAGATGAGCATCATATTGCATACGAGGATCGTCATAAGAAGGGAGATATTATCAACCTGTTCTTCGAGGAGTTCTGTGAGGAGAAGCTGATCCAGCCAACATTTATCATGGATCATCCAATCGAGATTTCTCCGCTTACGAAGAAGAAGCCTTCGGATCCAAGCAAGGTAGAGCGTTTCGAGCTTTTCATCAATACATGGGAGATGTGTAATGCATACTCCGAGCTGAATGATCCGATTGATCAGCGGGAACGTTTCGCCGCACAGGATGCAAATGCAGCCGCAGGTGATGACGAAGCAGAGCATACAGATGAAGATTTCCTGAATGCTCTGGAGATTGGTATGCCTCCAACGGGTGGTATCGGCTATGGCATTGACCGTCTTGTGATGCTGCTCACAGATTCGCAGGCAATCCGTGATGTGCTCCTCTTCCCGACGATGCGAAGCACAACCTAAAAAATCCAGTATTTATGCGGGTTTGAAGGGTATGGGGTGGTCATTTGACCATTATTTTGACCATCAAAAGCAATAGTCATAACAAAGAGTGTACAAGGATTTACAATCTTATTGAAAAGCAAAATTAAAAGATAAGCACTACTTAGAGGATATTTTCTAAAGAAATTTAGAAAGTATCCTCTTTTTGCGTTATGGAGAAAAAATTTGAAAGGAGATATGAGTATGACAGGTAAAGAAGCACCTAATAAAAGAAACATGCAGAAGTTTGTGAGATATGCGGAAGGAGCCAAGATGTATAGTATGGGTTTAAGCAAATTCCAAGAGTTGGCTAAAGATGCAAAAGCATGTTATAAGGTCGGTCAGCTGGTTTTAGTCAATACCGAAATACTTGATGAGTATTTGGAGACATTCAGAATTGTAGAAGATGATTTTTATAAGTAGGTGAATATATGGCAGTTATATTATCGCCTCGTGGAAATGAGGCATCCAATATGATGAAACGATTTGTAAGATATGAAGAAGCAGCACAGTATTTTGGAATAGATGAAACACTTATTGTTGCATACGCAAAGGCAGCAGGTGCGGTGTACCAATTATCCAAAATAAGATTAATTAAGATTGAACCTTTGGAGGACTATATGAAGCACTTAACGAAAGTAGGAAGATCATCTAAGCTAATTCAACGTAAATTTGTGAGGGTAGGTGAAGGAACACTTATTTATAATATTGGACGCAATCGTTTTATTGAGATGGCAAGAGCAGCGGGAGCAGTATATAAGATAGGTGATAGTAAGGGAAGTAAAGTACTTATTAGACTAGATGTGTTTGATGAGTATATGGAGCAATTTAGAGAAAAGCCTGTGGAAATGAAGCATCCGTTATGGAAGGAGGATTAAGGTATGGGATATTCATATAAATCATATTCAGGCACAAAAGAAGTGTTTAAAAAGTTTGTGAATGCAGCTGAAGGGCAGGCAGTGTATGGAATAAGCAGAAGTCATATTATGGAAATGGCAAAGAAAGCAGGAGCTGTTTATAAGGTTGGAAATACTGCACTGATAAATACAGAAATATTTGAGGCATACCTGGAGCAGTTCAAAGAGAATCCGGTGCCGTTGCCTAAGTACATAGTAGATAAAACGAAGCTAAATAAATAAAAACACCAGTTTTTGGTGTGATATTGAGAAAAAACACCAAACCAGTCCATATCCAAATATTTTTTTCAGGTTTATGATATGTGTGTCCGAAACAAACGGACAAAAACTGAATATCAATTGCAGGTCCGCAGTAATGCGGTACTCGAGAGAGTAAAGTGAAAATTCCGGGGCATTCACCTTGAGGATATACAAACACAACTTTCACATTAGTAGTTCGATGGACTGAGAAGTGAAGAACGAGGAGTTGGTTATGAATCTGGTAAAAGGAACAAGGATGTTGCGGAAGGATAATAACCCATATGGGGCACAGCCCTAATCCTCACAATGGCAGAAGAGGAGATAGTTCTTATTTGAAAGAGCGTCGTGAACACGAAAGTGGCTTGCCTGCAATTCCCATGTGTACGGGCGATAGAGGGGTTCGGATGAACCAGAGTACACCTACATGCTTCTAAGAAGCTGTCCTGACTGAACTTGTTTTAGCAGGAAATATAAGGAGGATGTAGACATGATAGAAATTATTTCAATAGCATTTGCTTTATTAGGTTTACTTATGACATGGTCTCTTGCTAAAGCCGCAGGTGATGCAGATAAACGGATTGAGGAATTCTATCAGACTTTTCTTCTTGGAGAGGAGAGTCAGGATGGGAGTGGTTCAAAAAAAGTTCAGCAGACGGCATAAGCATAAGTTGTCAGCAGAAGAGAAACTTGAAAGGGATCTTAAGGATTGTATGAAATGCAAATACTTCTGGGGAAATAATAACAGGTGCATCAATAATAAGTGCTATCGGGAAAAGAAAAAAACTGAGATTAAGAAACCGGCGAGTGAATGCGATAGATGTCCTTATAATAATGGCAGTGGATATTGTTTCCCTTGTATGAAGAAAATCCTTGGAAAGTAGAGGCAGTAATGAATTTCAGATTTAGATTGAAAAGGAGGAAGCAGACGATGAATAACAAAATCGAAGTAATTGGTATTGACCACGGCTGGAGTAATATTAAAACCTCTTCACAGGTATTCGTTACCGGCGTGAAGGAAATTACAACTGAGCCTGCATTATTTGATAGCGTTCTTGAGTATAAAGGAAGATATTACAAGGTCGGAGGCAACAGACAGGAAGTAAAAAGCACAAAGACAGAGGATGATACATTTTATCTTTTGACTCTGGCAGCGGTTGCGAAGGAATTAAGACGAAGGGGCTTATGTGAAGCAAAGGTGTTCTTGGCGGTAGGTTTGCCACTGACACGATTTGGCAGTGAGAAGTCAGACTTTATTAAGTATCTTACAGCGGAAAGGGATATCGAGTTTCTGTTTGAGAATATTAAGTATCATGTGGTAATTGAAAATGTTGCAGTATTTCCACAATGCTATGCGGCAGTTGCGGATAAGCTTCAGACTTTCAATAAGAAAACCTTGATAGTGGATATCGGGTCATGGACGATTGATATTATGCCGGTTGTAGATAAGGTTCCGGACGAATCAAAATGCGTAACCATTCCAAAGGGACTGATAACCTGTATGAGAACCATTAACGAGCAGTGTGTAAGACAGTTAAATGGTGAACTGGATGAGTCTTTTATTCAGGATATTATGAGATTTGGCAGGTGTGAGATTGACAGAAAGTATTACGACATTGCGAAAGCTGAAATCGAAGCCTTTTGTGAGAAAGTGTATAACTCAATCAGAGAGTATGGATACAACTTATCTACAACACCCATTGTATTTGTAGGGGGCGGGGCATCAGTAATGAAGTTGTTTGGAGGGCTTTCGCAGAGCAATATTACTTATATTCTGGATGTTAAGGCAAATGCCAAGGGCTATGAACAGTTGGCAATGATGGCTCTCAGAAAGATGAAGAAGCTGGCATAGGAGGTGGATAGGATGTCATTAGAGCATATTGTAAAGCATACTTGCAGATTTAATATTAAGAATCCTCAACATCGAAAGGTCAATGAAGTTCTCGCAGGATTGAGTCCGGATGTATGTAAGTCAAGCGGTGCAGAGCTTTCCGGTGCAACACTGACTGTTCTTGATAAGGACGGAAATGTGGTTGATACCTGGACATCCAAGGCAGGGGAAGCACATGTGATTAAGAAGCTTGTAGTAGGTGAATCTTATGTGCTTCGTGAGGAATTTGCTCCTTACGGATACCTTAAGGCATCGGATGTAACCTTCACTGTAGAGGATACGGAGGAAATCCAGAGCGTCGTTATGAAGGATGAGGTTCCTACCGGGTCAATCATCATCAACAAGGATGGAGAGTTCCTGACAGACATTAACCTTGTAAAAGGTAAGTGGTATGACTTTGTATTCGATTACTTCAAGAAATCTCTTGCAGGCGTTACCTTTGAGATTTATGCAAGAGAGGACATTGTAAGTCCGGATGGTCTTGACACTGTATATTATGAGGCTGATGAGCTTGTTGCAACCATTGTCACAAATGACAAAGGAATTGCCATGATTAGCGATTTACCGCTTGGCAGGTACTACCTTGTTGAGACTGCAACTATCGAGGGATTTGTGCTTGACAGTACACCAATCGAAGCAGATCTTTCCTATATCGACCAGAATACCAAAGTGGTATATGCAGGTATGGATGTAACCAATGAGAGACAGAAGGTGCAGATTACTGTTATCAAGAAGGATGCTGAGACGAAGAAGTCTCTTGAGGGAGCTGTATTTGGCTTATATGCAAAGGAAGACATTTTCGATGCTGATGGCAGACTGATTGTAGCAGCTGATACTTTCATTGAAAAAGCAGTAACCGGAGCAGACGGAACAGTAACCTTTATTTCAGACCTTCCCCTTGGACAGTACTATGTGAAGGAAATGGAAGCTCCTGCCGGATATGTGAAGTCTGATGAATGCTTTGATGTAGATGCTTCTTATCAGGGTGATGATGTGGAAGTAATTGAATTTGAGGCAGAATTTGAAAACTATCCTACCAAGCTTGAAATTTCCAAGACTGATATTACCGGAGAGCATGAGCTTAAGGGAGCAAAGCTTTTCATTATTGATGCTAACGGAAATGTGGTTTACAGCTGGGAGTCCGATGGAACAGTTCATGTCATCGACAGAATTCCTGTTGGCAAGTATATCTTAAGGGAAGAGATTGCCCCTTATGGATACAGAATTGCAAATGATGTGGAGTTTGAGGTGACTGAGACAAAGGAAATTCAGAAGGTATCCATGAAGGATGAGCTTGTGAACGGAAAGATTATCATTGATAAGACTGACGAGTATACCAAGAAGGGTATTGCTGGAGTAGAGTTTGAAATCCGTGACAAAGATGGCAATGTGATTGAAAAACTTGTGACTGACAAGAACGGTCATGCGGAATCCGGAGAACTTCCGATTGGTGTATTCAAGGATGGCGAGTTCGTGGAGGATATCAAGTATTATGTAGTCGAGACAAAGGCTGCAGAAGGGTATATCCTTGATGAGACCGTGCACGAGGTGGTATTACAGTATGACGATGCAGCCCCTGAGGTTGTGACTTATACACTGAATATTACCAACAAGCCTACGGAACCGAAGCTTCCTCAGACCGGGGATAACTTTAATCCTTGGCTTTTTGCCGGACTTGGTCTGGCTGCAATGTTAGCAGGAGCAGGTGCTTTCTTCTGGAAAAAGAAGGAAGAGGATGAAGTAACTGAATAAGTATCATCTATATGAGGTGTAGGCCGTAATAGCTTACACCTCTAATTTTTTTGGAGGGATAGCTTTGGTTGGAGAAAAGATAAATGAATATCGGGAAAGGCGAGGCTTCAGCAGAGAAGAACTGGGGAGAAGATGTGGTTTTGGATGTGATGGAGAACGAGTTATCTCAGGATTTGAACAGGATAAAGGTTTTCCGGATCTTGATAAGCTGAAGAGGATAGCAGGGGAATTATGTGTTCCGCTGGAAATTTTATGCCCGGTGCCTTGTCGGGAATGTCCATACAGAAAGAAGGTGCGTCAATGACAATCGGGCAGAAGATTAGAATGTTCCGAAAGGAAAGACATTTAACTTTGAGAGAACTGGGAGAACTTGCAGGTTTTCCAAACAGGGGAGATGTGAGAATTGCTCAGTATGAAAACGGGAGCAGGATTCCTAAGGTTATATCCGTCCGCCAACATTTTAGTGGCAACGGAGCGTGATTTTGAAAAGAGCAGAAGAAAGCAGTTTATTTCAAGGATTGCCACCGGGGATTATGACTGTATTATCATGAGCCACTCGCAGTTTGAGAAGATACCGATTTCTGCGGAACGGAAAGAGAGAATGCTTCAGGCACAGATTGATGAGATTGCGTATGCGATTGAGGACATGAAGAACCAGAACGGGGAGCAGTGGACGATTAAGCAGATGGAAAGCCAGAGAAAGAAGCTGCAGGAACAGATGGAGGCACTTTCCGATGAGAGCAGAAAGGATGATTTGATTACCTTTGAAGAGCTGGGTATTGATTCCATTATGGTGGACGAGGCACATGCGTTTAAGAATCTTGCTATTTTTTCCAAGATGAATAACGTGTCTGGTATCAGTTCATCGGGAGCCAAGAAAGCGACGGATATGCAGTTGAAATGTCAGTATATCAGTGAGATTAACGGAAACCGGGGCATTGTGTTTGCGACGGGAACTCCGATATCCAACACCATGTGCGAGATGTATGTCATGCAGCTGTATTTACAGAAGCCGGCATTGGAGCAGATGGGAATTTACCACTTTGATGCATGGGCGGCGAACTTCGGAGAAGTGACAACCGCCCTTGAGCTTACGGTGGAAGGAAGCGGTTTCCGGTTTAAGAGCCGGTTTAATAAGTTTACCAATCTGCCGGAGCTTATGAATATTTATCGTGAGGTAGCGGATGTGCAGACTGCGGATATGCTTGATTTGGATGTGCCTGCTCTTCGTGGCGGCAAGGCAATCATTGTGGAATCAGAGCCGGACTGGTATGTGAAGCAGGTCATGGAAGATTTTGTGGTGAGGGCAGAGCGTATCCGGAATGGCGGTGTAGACCCTTCGGTTGATAACTTCCTTAAGATTACCCATGAGGCGAGACTGCTTGGAACGGATGCAAGACTGATTGACAGGGATGCACCGAATAACCCCGATGGAAAGCTGAATAAGGTGGCTGAGAATGTATGGAAGGAGTATCAGGAAAATAACCGGGATGGAAAGATTGGCTGTCAGCTGATTTTCTCCGACATCGGTACGCCGGGACCGGATAAGGACTTTACGGTATATCAGTACCTAAAGGATGCGCTGGTACAGTACGGAATCCCGGAGGATGAGATTGCCTTTATCCATGATGCCAAGACCGATGCCCAGAGGGATGTGCTGTTTAAGGAGATGCGTACCGGTAAAAAGAAGGTGCTAATCGGTTCCACGGACAAGTGTGGCACGGGTGTAAACGTACAGACACACCTTGTGGCATTACACCATGTAGACTGCCCATGGAAGCCTTCTTCCATTGAACAGAGAGAGGGACGAGGTATCAGACAGGGTAACGAGAATGACGAAATCGCTGTGTACCGTTATGTAACGAAATCAACCTTTGATGCCTACAACTGGAGTCTGGTTGAGAACAAGCAGCGGTTTATCAGTCAGGTCACTACAAGCAAGGCTGTGAGCCGTACCTGTGAGGATATCGACGAAGCTACCCTTTCTTATGCGGAAATCAAGGCAGTTGCCACGGGTAATCCGTTAATCAAGGAGAAGATGGAGATTGACAATGATGTGCAGAGACTGAAGCTCTTAAAGGCATCCTATGACAATCAGAGGTATGCCCTGCAGGATAACTTCATGATCCGTTATCCGAAACTGATTAAGGCTGCAAAGGAAAAGCTTGCCTGTGTCAGGGAGGATATCAAGGTCAGGGATAAAGAGTTATTGGAGCATCCGGATTTTGCCATCACAGTAGGCAGATTTACTTATACGGAGAGGGCGGATGGCGGTGCCGTCATGCTGGAAGCGGTAAGTAAATGTAAGACCGGTGATACAACAGCACTTGGCAGCTTTCATGGCTTTGAGCTTCTTGTGGAGAAGAACTTTATGGGTGTCAATTACTTAATCCTTCGGGGAAAGACCGAGTATAAGGTAGAGCTTTCCACCAGCCCGGTGGGCAATATGGTGAAGCTTGAAAACTGTTTTAACGGGATTCACGAAAACGAGGAGTACCTGCTTAAGAAGATTGAGCAGTATGAAAACGATCTGGCTGCATCGAAGGAAGAGTATGAGAAACCGTTCATGCACGAAGAAGAACTTGCTGAGAAGCTTGCAAGGCAGTTTGAATTAAATGCCCAGCTTGACCTTGAGAATGAAAAGGTTGCAGATGCAGACCTTGGAGGACTTGAGGAAGAAAAGAGCATGAATGTAGCAGAGACACAGGTTCCTTATGAGACAAGGAACGATAAAATAAGATAACGGATGCCTTGCCGGAATGGTGGGGCATTTTTACGGGAGGAATGCTGTATGAGCAGAAGGAAGGTAATTGCCGGACTTTTTATTGTGGCGGGTGTACTGTTCTTTGCCATACCGATTGTGTATCACTATATCGGGAGCAGGGAGACAGATAAACTGACGCAGGAATTTGAGCAGATTTTGGAGGAAGTGCAGGAAGATGAGACAGAGATGGAAGAAACCGGGGAGAAAACCGAAGCCTCTGGTCGTTCGGCGGACGCAGCCATATTTGCAGAAGGGGATGTTATTGCCATTCTGGAGATTGAAGCGATAGACATCCGCTATCCGGTGGTGGAGGGGTGTTCTTCCTCAATACTAAACAAGGCAATCGGGCACATGAGTGAGACCGGAAGGATCGGTGAGAAGGGTAACTGTGTATTGTGCGGTCATAATGGCAGCCGATACGGGGAGTTTTTCACACATCTTAATAAGGTTGTGGCGGGAGACAGCGTAACTCTTTTTGACAGGGCAGGGGTGCTTCATAAGTATGAGGTCACGGAAACCTTTGTGGTAGGTCCTTACGATAATTCCATCCGTACACAGGGACAAGAGGAAGAATTAACTCTTTTTACCTGTGCCGAGAAGGGAACAAAGCGGTTTGTGGTAAAGTGTGCTCCGATTGGAGAGGAAGGTGCTTATGGAGAATAAGACAAAGTACCGTCTTGGAGAGGTGGAGGAGAAACTATCCGAGATGGAATTTGAAGACAGATGCGATGAGATTGTGGAGATAGATGATGACATGCAGCTTGTTGTAAGCGGATGGTATGTTTTTATTCCCAGTCTTTCATTGTATCTTCGGGCGGGTGTTGCCTGTGTCTATGACGAAGAAGCAGGTATGTATATGCCCGATTTTGATGTGACCGTTCTGTATGAGGAAGAACTTGCGGCAGACAAGTGGGTTTTCTATGAACAGGACGGATTTATGGTTACTTTGGCAAACTGGCTGAACGGTCGTCTGCCAATCAGTAATATAGAAACTTTAGAGTGTTATCTGGTGATACCGGATGAAGATGAACCGGGTCGGGCGGTTCCCGACAGAAAGTGAGGAACGTATGAAGTATTCAATTCGTGTAACAGAAGCTAAGAATCAGGAAGGGAATGTAAAGGGGTTTGCCAGTCTGGTATTTGGTGACTCCTTTAAGATTACCAACATCGCTATTTTGGAGAATAAGGAGAAGGGTACACTTTTCGTATCCATGCCGAGATATAAGTCCAGTGAGCGTGACGAGAATGGCGGTGTTGTCTATAAGGATGTGTGCAATCCGATTACCGCAGAGTTTCGTGAGGAGCTTTATGGCAATATCCTTGAAGCCTTTGAACAGGAGAAGTCCGCTGATAAGACGGAGAAAAGAGCGGAAAGAGGCGAGGCAGAGATGCCGGAGTTTTCTGTGACCGTTACCCCTTATGAGAGGGAGGGCAGTAACATCCGTGGTCTTGCCCGTATTTATTTCGATGACAGTTTCATCGTGAATAATGTCAGCATCTTACAGGGGAAGGATAAGGTATTTGTGGCAATGCCTTCCTACAAGACAAAGCAGACGGACGAACAGGGCAAGGCTGTGTATCAGGATGTGTGCTATCCGGTAACGAAGGAGTTCCGTGAGAAGCTTTATGCTGAGATTGTAAATCAGTATGAAAAGGCAAAGGAGCAGAATGAGACAAAGGCGAAGGAAGCAGCAAAGAGTCAGGCACAGCAGTCGAAAGATGAGTATATGAAGGCTGATGGGAAGGAACTTCCCTTTCGCTGATTAGTTTAAGAATAAGGCAGGGTGGCCGGATGCTGCCCTGCCGGAAATGGAGGATACGATGATGGAAGAGAAACCATTGACCGGAGAAGAGGTATTACAGCAAATCTTAGGAGCTCTGAATGGAAACGGAATGCAGCAGGCAGCCAACGGATTATATGAGCTTTGTTCCTATGTGGACAGTATGACCCACAAGGTGGAGGACATGACGGAGGAGATTGCAGGGCTCCGTGAGGAGATTCAGAGGATGCAGGAAGATACCCTTACCAACAGATTGAAACAGTCCTTGTCGGAAGCGGCTGATCGTTTGGAGAAACGCTGTACGGAGATAAAACAGCAGATCTTTGAGGTAAAGGAAAGCATCAAGAACAAAGCCAGGGATATCATGGCAGATTTTAAGAAACGGGGAAAGGCGGCACTGAACCGGGTGTCGGAATTTGTCGGACTGAAAGATAAGCTTATTGGTATCCGTAATAAGGTAAAGGAGGGAATCACCGATACCAACCGCATCATTGCCAAGATTGACTCTTTTGGAAAAGGTATGCGTGAGGCAGGACAAAAGATTGCCAACACTTTCCGCACCTTTGCTGACAAGGGAGAGGTGGATTACTCTGACAAGGAAAAGAAGTTTTTCAAGACGGAGATTGCGAAAAAGCCATGGCAGTGGCAGAAGAAGTTATATGAATCTATGGTACTTCGTCTGGATGCCGCTGTTGACAAGGTGGAGGATTTATCGAGGGATGTGGAATTAGACCGTATAGAGAAGAAACAGGCTGATAAGCCGGAGAATGTGACAAATAAACGGGAGGAGATTGCTTCTGCAATGTCTGTGGCAGAACCCATGGAGTATCAGTATGGAGCGGAAGCGTTTGAGGCAGTTTATCTGAAGATGGATGCTGAAATCAAACCGGATATGAAAGCTCCAGCTGTTTCCAAGACCGGAAAGGCGAGGTAGCTGCCTATGACAGATAAGGAGAAAAGGTACTGGGCATATTTCTTAAATGTGAATGGCAAGATGGAATACTATGAGCAGTGTTTAAGATGTGTTCATACTTGTAAGCAGAGTTTCCAGATAACGGGATTACTTTGCAAAAAGTTTCGCGAAGCCAAATAGCTGAGGGCGTATCATCAGAAATGGTGGTGCGCCTTTTTGGAATGTTGTACAAAATAAATTGCATACTATAAGAGATACAGTTATTTGCCTTCGATGAGATAGTCGCAAGTAACACCAAAAATGTGAGCGAGTGCTCTTATTTCTATATCTGTAACATATCGTTGATTCGTTTCAATGCGAGTGATTACATTTTTATCCATATCATATCCTGCAAGTTGGAGCTTGCCAGATAGGTCACGTTGAGATAGATGGTGTTCTTTACGTAGCTCAATTAAGCGTTGGCTAATCAAATTTTTTTCACCAGATATTGTTCGTGGTTTTGGCATATTAGACCTTCTTTCCTTATAGAAAAAGCATAATTTGTCTCACTTTTACAACCTTTCGTTGATTCTAAACTATTTTTGTATTAAAATCGGTTGTAAAAGTGAGACAACAATAAGAAGATATTAAGTAAAACTATGAAAAAAGGAAAAAACACCAAAAACTATGGCAAAAAAATTTCGCAGATTATCTTAATCTGCGAAATAACTATATACAATATAAATTTGATTATGCGTCCCCAAATATGCTTAAAGTATAGCAAATGACAAGTGACTTGTCAATTTATCCCAACAAAATGCAACAAATTATTGTATGTGCAAAGCACTTTTTGTCGTTTTTTACCAAAACAAATAGTTAATTGCATTATTATGGGTCAAAAAAATGGTCGGAGGAAATTGCAATGTCAAGAAGAGGAGACAATATAAGAAAAAGAAATGATGGGCGTTGGGAGGGGCGTTATGTTATAGCACGGACTCCAGATGGAATAACCAAATATCGCTCTGTATATGGAAAAACATATACAGAAGTAAAAAACAAATTACAGCAATGTATAAAAGATAATTTAATGCAAACTAATGAGTGCTCAGATTCAGTAAATTTTGTAGCAAGTAAATGGCTTGAAGACATAAAAAAATATAAAAAACATGCTACATATGTAAAATATGACTACGTATATAATATTCACATAAAACACCATATTGGTGACAAACAAATTTATGATATTACTTCAGACGACTGTTTAGAATTATTGTCCATTGAACAACAAAACAATTCAAATGGTGAATCATTATCAATTAGTAGCATAAATAGTATAAAAAATGTTTTGACACAAATAATTAAATATGGAACTAAAAATTATTCATTCAAAATTAACGATAGTAAAAACTCAAAAAGAGCCATTCGCCAAACTGCAAAAACATTTCTAAAAGATGAGCAGGACCTGTTACTTTCCTTTTTATTAAGTGATATGAATAGTTATAATCTTGGAATATATATATGTTTGTTTACAGGATTAAGATTAGGTGAAATATGTGCTCTTAGAAGATGCGATATAGATTTTAGCCATAAAACAATAACTATTAATCAAACCGTCCAGAGAATTAAAACGGATAAGCCTGGCACAAAAACAGAATTACTTATATGTACTCCCAAAACTGAAAATTCCCATAGGATAATTCCTATATCTGATATATTATTTGCAGTTATGAATGCATATATGCCGGACTCTTTATATATTGTAAATGGAGAAAATGCTATGGAACCTAGAACATATCAATATTATTTTAAAAAAATATTGAGTTCATTATCAATTGAATATAAAAATTTTCATGCACTGAGACATACCTTTGCCACAAATTGCATAAATTGCGGAATGGATCCTAAATGTCTAAGCGAATTACTGGGGCATTCTGATGTAAAAACCACATTGAATAAATATGTTCATCCATCAATGGAGCAAAAAAGAAATCAACTCAATTCATTATCTATTGATTATGGTAATATTCATGGTCAACAAATCTAATTATTCTTTATATATTCCCTGTTTTATCAGAAATTCGCAGATTAAGATAATCTGCGAAATATAATAATTGGTAAACCAGTTTAAGGCTGGGACGCAAAACTAAAGAATCTAAAATACAAGTAGTAATATGGTAATCGGTTGTATTTTTGACGAGGCATCCTAGCTGTAAGGCTTTTTTTAGAGGTGTACATGCAATTAACTAAGGATATAAAACGAAAACTAATATATAAAATGGTTGTAGAACTGCCACAAATTAGAAAAGAGATGAAAATTTCTCAAACAGAGTTCGGGAAAAAAGTAGGGTTAAGTAGGCAGACTATATCAGGCATAGAAAGGGGTATAGCTCCATTAACTTGGAATAACTATTTGGCAATTGTGATGTTTTTGGAAGCCAATAAGGAAAGATGCAAAACGGTTTTTAATGACAATTCACAAGAGTTAGAAGCAGTTTTAGCAGTTATACATAATAAAAACATGGAGGAATTTTTATGAAGTACAGTGGTTTAAATGATGCAGAGGTAAAGATATCGCGAGAAAAGAATGGAAATAATACTATACCAGATTCGGAACCTACTACATTTTGGGATGAATTCAAAGAGACCTTTGGAGATCCTATGATTAAAATATTGTTAGTAATTGCAGGTATAATGATTGTTATGTTCTTTTTTGGATATGCAGAAATTTATGAACCAGTAGGTACGATTGTGGCTGTGATTATTGTTGCCATCGTATCAGCGAAAACTGGTGTGGCAAGCGATACCGCATATAGAAAATTGAAAGAGGATCAGAAGAAGGATACATGTAAAGTATACCGCAATGGCATGGTTACTATTGTTGATGTAGATGATGTGGTTGTGGGGGATAAGGTGCTTCTTCAATCTGGAGACAAAATACCGGCAGATGGAATTTTGATTGATGGTGATTTGCGAGTGGATAATTCTGCTTTGAACGGTGAAGCAGAGGAATGTAAGAAGTTTGCAACTGCTGAAGATAAGATATTTGCTGAGGAAATAACAGGAGACAATATGAAGTGACCTCACAATTGTAGATTCGTGGATTTACCTGTA
>ERZ808240.828-NODE-828-length-39740-cov-4.475293_pt1 | contig 39740 bp, 29 predicted proteins | sample MGYA00521084_ERZ808240 | MGnify/ENA primary metagenome ERZ808240 (study PRJEB31516, sample SAMN03275571) | gut metagenome | biome: mammalia-associated habitat; material: feces | host: Papio cynocephalus | place: Kenya | collected 2012-08-06 ... | reverse complement strand
AAGACTTGCTGTAAGCTTTCCAATAACCGCCTTTGCCTTTTCCTCTCCAAGTGACTTTTCAAGAAGCTCCTTTGCATATCCGATACCGCCCTCTGCGATATACTGTTGTGCAAGACATACCTCATAGAACTCATTAAGTACCTGTTCCTTAGTCTGTGGAGATACGCTGTTAGTATTGGCAATCTCCAATGTAAGCTGTTCTATTTCTTCTTCTTTTAAATGTTTAAATATTTCTGCAGATTTTTCTGGTCCAAGGGCTATAAGTAATATTGCTGCCTTTTGAACCCCGTCCATGCCTTTTTCACCATTATTAGCCTGTCGTGCCATATATGTACTCCCATATTATCCAACATATTTATTAGTTCCAGTCTTCATTCAGCCAGTTACGTAACAGTAATGCAACTGCCTCTGGATTCTCATCAACAAACTTCTCAATTGCTTTCCTTGTTTCAGACTTCTCCTGAAGATCGATATCATCCACAGCTGCCTGCTGGTTCTCTCTTGTTGAAGCAAGCATTTCTTCAACAGATAACTCTGGCTCTTTCTCTTCAACTGTAAGTGGACGTGCACTTCTGATAATAACAAATATAAGTATTCCAAGTATAGCTGCTGCAAGCACAAGCTGAATCCAGAATGATGCCTTGCTGAGAATGTTCGTTGATGGCTTATCAATAAACGAATTCTTCTGATATGCTATAACTGATATATTAGCCGGATCAATACCTGTACCCTTAGATATAATATCTGTCCATGAAGGATCTACATCTATAGTAGTAGGCTGTGCGTTCTGGCTCTTAAATGTATCCCAGTCTGTTCCGTTTAAGTATCCAAGCTTCTGTGCCTGTTCTTCTTCATATGTTACATTCTGTATAAGTGTTACTGCTATAGTTGAGTTAGCCTTAACTATTGAACCAGGATCTGTGTTTGTTGTTGTAACAAGTTCATTAGGTAGGTAATCAAACTCATCAACTGTATATGTAGATGATGATGATGTACCATCTGTTACATCATATGTAGTCTGATTGTTTGAATTCTGGCTGTTACTTGCAGTACCTGGCGTACCACTAGCTCCATTAGTACCTGTTGAAGCCTGCTGGTATGAATGACTATAAAGACCTTCATCCCTTCCATCCTGTGCTGTATATTCTTTAGCTATTTTATTAACAGTATTCCAGTCAAGTTCATAATTAAGTGTAATAACAGCATCATCATAAAGACCTGTTGCAAGTATATTTCTTAACAGTGAGCTGCTTGTAGTAGCTTCAATCTGTGACTTATACTTAAGCTTATCATTCATGCCTACACCTGAATTATTATTGTTTCCAGCAGCTCCATTAAACAATGTATTGCCTTTATTGTCTATGATAGTGATACTCTTTGTTGAGTCATTACCAACTGCCATAGCAAGAAGTGATGCCATGCTTTCTGCTGTATCACTGTTTATATCTTTAGTTGTTACAAGCTTAACAGCAACTGTCGCATCTGATGCTGCCTGATAGAAAGAATTAGTCTTTTCCGGCATATTAATAGTAACTGATGCTGTCTTTACTCCATCCATATCTTCAAGGTCTGATGCAAGCTTAGTTTCAAGATAATGCGCATACTGCTTTGTGCTATCTGAATCAGTTGTTGTAAAACTCCTCTTCATAGCATCTTCAAATGTATAGCCATCAGACTTTATATCCTGTGTTGCAAGTAACATCTTACATGCTGTCAGTTCTTTCTCGTTTACACTTACCACCATGTTATTAATCTTATACTTATGGTTATTCTCATCAAGTATAGATGTTACTGAATTCATCTCTGTATAATCTTCACATGTTACAAGAACCTGATACTTAGGACGTGTAAGTACAAATGACAATATACCTATCACTGCTATGAAGGCTACTATCGAACTAACTATTATTATTCTTTTCTTTACCGACCAACTCTTCCAGATATCTAATAACTTCTGTGGAATCTGTTTTATTTTATCTGCCATCATTAACTCCTAAGTAATTATATCTGCATATTCATTATTTCTTTATATGCTTCTAATGCTTTATCTCTTATTGCAACTGTGTACTGCAGTGCAATATTAGCTTTCTGCTGATACACTCCTAATTCGTGTGTATTAGTCATGTTGCCAAGGGCATAATCAACTTCTGCCTGCTGTGCCTGCTGGATATAAGAATTCGTGCTATCCAGAATTCCTGATACTGAATTAAATATTGAATCAAATGTAGAATCATCAGATGTACCTGTCTTAGAAACATTACTGTTTGTTAAAAGATCAGATACTTTATTGACATAATCACTTCCAAGTGAATTAACTGCTGTTGTCAAATCCATATTACAATTCCTCCGAGTATATAACTTAAGATATCACACATATTAAGACTGTCCTATAGTAAGTCCTTTCTGTGCCATGCTTTTACTTGCGTTAAAAGCTGATATATTTGCTTCATATGAACGTGAAGCATCAATAAGGTCTGTCATCTCCTGGACAACATTGACATTAGGATATGTGACATATCCGTTCTCATCTGCATCTGGATGTGATGGATCATACACCATATTCATATCCTCTGATGTATCATCATATATTGATGTAACCTTAACACCATCGCCAACAATGCCACCACTTGCCACTCTTAATGCATCGGCAAATGTTCCTGTACCAGTTGTATATCGTGATGAATATGCTGATGTTCCAACACCTGCCTGTGCTGATGTAAGTGTTTTCTCGGTAAATACCACAGACTTCTTAACGTAAGGTGTTCCATCACTGGTCCTTGTTGTATTCGCATTAGCTATGTTCTGTGATATTACATCTGTTCTTAACTGCTGTGCAGTCATACCTGATGCACTTATATTGAATGCAGTAAACATTGACATACGCTTGTTCTCTCCTTTATCTATGTATTAAGTGTTCATGTATACGTTCTTAAATATAACATATTTAAATCATATCTGATAATGTGCTGTACATTATAAATATAATTCTAAATATAATTCATCATTTGAGTACTGTCTTAAACCTTGAAAACTCATTGTTCATACTATCAATAAGTGCATTATAATTAATCTGCTCTGATGCAAGTTCAACATTCTCTGTTGAAAGGTCAACATTATTGCCATCCAGTCTGTATGATAATGTAGAATTATCTGTATAAGTCCTTATGGCTATATCATTATAATTGATATTATTAACCCTGTTAGTAAGTGATGAAGAACCACCATTAGTACGCTGCAGTGCAGATCTTAAATATGTAGTAAAATCCACATCCTGTCTTTTATAGTTAGGTGTATCAACGTTAGCTATATTATTAGTTAACACTTCTTCTCTTGTCCAGCTGGCATCTGCTGCCGCTTTTAATACATTAACGAATCCAAACATTCCCGAGCTCATATATACCCCTTTCCATACAATGGATATAATAGTTCTAATCCACATAGTATCCGTGTATTATAACTATAAACATAATTACACTACCTAACATTATAAATAATTTCGACAAAAAAACAAGTTATTTTTGGCTTTTTCTGGCATTTTTAAATTCTCATCTGCTCCTGACACCAGCACAGAACCCGAAATATATACACAAACTTGGCAATAGCAGTAAATATATCTATAATTTACCTCAATTAAGCTTTTTTGCCAGATTATTAAAATCTACGCATCAATATACAATGCATATATAATCCATATACAATTCATTTATAAACAAAATCAACATTCTCTTGTGTTAATTATCAGATAGCAAATATACTTTTGTTTAATAAAATCAAATCGGCTGTTGCAGCAGGATAACTTATGCAACACATAGAACAATAAACCAAACCATTATCCTATATGCAACACAAATAATCCACAATGCAACAGCCATTCAAATCAACCTTATAAAATAGCCAGAGTTTTTCTTCATTATAAGTATCAGAAAGCACTACTGACTATTCATCATACTTAGCCAGCTCATCAAATACATACTCGTTTATAACCTTGATATAAGTTCCCTTCATACCTGATGACTTACAGTCAATAACTCCGGCACTTTCAAACTTTCTTAATGCATTTACAATAACCGATCTTGTAATTCCAACATTATCTGCTATCTTACTTGCAACAAGAGTACCTTCATTACCATTAAGTTCTTTAAATATATTCTTTATAGCATCAAGCTCTGATGTTGATAAAGTATCTATAGCCGACCTTACTATCTTTTTCTTTCTTACTTCCTCTGCATTCTCTTCATTAACTGAACGCATCATCTCAAGACCTACTACTGTAGTTCCATATTCACTCAGGATAATATCATCTATCTCGTATGAACTGTCACTCTTGTACATAAATAAAGTACCAAGCCTCTCACCAGCTATCTCTACTGGCGCAATCAAAGCCTGAAACTTCTTAACATTCTCCATAGTAAATCCCAACGTAGACAGATTAACATTCTCTTTAGTTGATAGAACACTTAACAATCTCTCATTGAGCATCTCATCCACAAACCCACCAACTTTGTCATAGACAAGTTCATTAATCACTTCAACACCAGCATAATATCCGGTACCAAGGACCTTTCCTTTCTTACTTATGACAAGGATATTGGATTCGAGTATACTACTTAAGACATTGCACATATCGTTAAAATCAACTCTTGCCGAATGGTTATTATGCAATAACTTGTTAATCTTTCTGGTCTTATCCAAAAGCTGTACACTCATCATACATTCCTCCATATATATAATTACACCGATAAACATCTGTATGAGAGAATAATATCACACAACTTTTAAATAATCAACATTTTTATCATATTTATCTGACAATTTCATCAAAATTCAATCTAAATCCATATAATAACTATATTATTTTGATATATAGAACTATTTACTTAACATCTTTCGTTGTATCTAATATATAACCGCATTTTTCATTACCACATACAAGCTTGTTACCCTTGATAAGCATATAACTGCCGCACTTAGGACATTTCTTATCCGAAGGTCTCTGCCATGTCATAAAGTCACATTCCGGATACCCTTCACATCCATAAAACATTCTTCCTTTTTTTGTCTTCTTAAGGATGATATCTTTACCACATTTAGGGCACGCAACCCCTATTTTTTCAAGATATGGCTTAGTATTGTGGCACTCTGGAAAACCTGGACAACCCAGGAATTTACCATGTGGACCATATTTTATAACCATATTTCGTCCACATTTATCACATACAACATCAGTAACTTCATCTTCTATCTTGACATTTTCAAGTTCCTTCTCAGCCTTATCAACAGACTCTTTAAGGTCAGGATAGAAGTTCTTAATAATCTCTTTCCACTTGACCTCTCCATCCGCAACACCATCAAGAAGTGACTCCATATTAGCTGTAAAATTAACGTCTACTATCTGTGGGAAAGCCTTAACCATAGCATCATCAACTGCTCTTCCAAGCTCAGTTACATATAGATTCTTCTGTTCCTTTGCAATATAATGTCTTGCTATAATAGTTGAGATAGTAGGTGCATACGTACTTGGTCTTCCTATTCCCAGTTCTTCAAGTGCTTTAACTAATGATGCCTCTGTAAAATGTGCTGGTGGCTGTGTAAAATGCTGTGTTCCATCAACGCTTTCAAGTGTCAGTACAGAATTCTCATCAATCCCTTTAACTAATGAATTAGGCTCATCTTTATCATCATCGCTCTTATAAACAGACATAAAACCATCAAAAGATATCTTAGAAGCCGATATACTGAATCTATAATCACCGGCGGCTATCTTAACTGATGTTGTTTCATATACAGCATCTGCCATCTGGCTTGCTGTGAATCTCTTCCATATAAGCTGATACAGTCTGAACTGGTCTCTTGATAAAGAGTCTTTTATCATAGCAGGTGTAAGAGAGATATCTGTTGGTCTGATTGCTTCATGCGCATCCTGTATCTTCTTATCATCCTTCTTTTTCTTATCACCATGAGGAAGATATTTTTCTCCGTAATTATTTTCAATATACTGCTCTGATGCTGCCTTTGCTTCATCTGCAACTCTTGTTGAATCAGTTCTTAAGTATGTGATAACACCTATAGTTCCTCTTCCCTCAATATCAACACCTTCATATAACTGCTGTGCTATTCTCATAGTCTTTGCAGTTGCAAAGTTAAGTGTTTTGGAAGCCTCCTGCTGAAGTGTACTTGTTGTGAAGGGAAGTGGGGCTTTCTTTACTTTCTCACCTTTCTTAACACTATCCACTACAAATGTACTACTCTCTACTTTCTTTTTAATAGCCTCCATTTGTTCCTTATTTTTAATATCTATCTTACCATCAGCATCGCCATGGAATCTTGCCACTATTGGTTTTTTCTCGCCCTTTACCTTAAGTGTTGCATCCATTGTCCAGTATTCATCTGGAATAAATGCATCTATTTCATTCTCACGGTCGCATATTATTCTTAATGCTACCGACTGAACTCGTCCAGCACTAAGTCCTCTTTTTATCTTAGCCCATAATACAGGACTTATACTATATCCAACAACTCTGTCAAGAACTCTTCGCGCCTGCTGTGCATCAACAAGATTCATATCTATTTTTCTGGCATCCTTAATAGCTGCCTTAACAGCACTTTTCGTTATCTCGTTAAAAGTAATCCTATATATGTCCTTATCTTCTAACTTTAATGCCTTTGACAAATGCCATGATATTGCCTCTCCTTCACGATCGGGATCGGTTGCAAGATATACTTTATCAGCCTTCTTAACTTCCTTTCTAAGTGCTGCAAGTATCTCACCTTTTCCTCTTATAGTGATATACTTAGGTTCAAAATCATGTTCTATATCAACACCCATCTGACTTTTAGGAAGATCCCTTACATGTCCCTGCGATGCCATAACCTCATAATTTGAACCTAAAAATTTCTTGATTGTTTTTACCTTTGCTGGTGATTCCACTATAACAAGATATTTTGCCATGAAACTAACTCCTTAGATTATAATTATATGCAGATGCCTTTATATTCTGTGTACATTTAACCTTGATGTTACAAACGATAATTCCCCTTGGCATACATTTTATTAATATATGCGTGCATAACAGTTATCAGCAACCTCTTCTATCTTCCCCTCAAGTTCTAATTCAACCAAGGCACTGCTTATTTTCTGTAATGATAATCCGGTTTTTTCTATAAGTTCATTTAACCCTACCGGATATAAATCCACACAACTATACAACATATTTTTAGGCGTTGCAAGTTCAAATTCCTGTACAGAGTCTTTATTTTGCAGGTATTCCGGTATACTGTTTATGTTTTTTTCCTCTTTTTTATTATATATACAATCTTTTGTTTCTGTATTCATACCTATATAAGATCTGTCACTCCCACCTGCTTTATAATCACCAGCACACCTGTAGTTATCTAATTTACTTCTTACAGCTTCTATATCCAATATATCCTCAGGTTTCGTTATAATAGCAGCTCCAAGCTTTATAAGATTGTTGCATCCCTCACTTAAGCTGTCACCTATTCTTCCAGGAACTACCATAATCTCCTTATTCTGTTCAAGCGCCGCATCAACAGTTATAAGTGAACCACTCTTTTTTCTTGCTTCTACAACTATAACTACATCTGATAGTCCACTTATAATCCGGTTTCTTACAGGAAACTGCCCAGCATGTGGTGCTGTTCCTACTGGATATTCCGATACCACACAACCTTTTTCTTTCATTTGTGTGAAAATCTCTATATTTTCTCTTGGATAGCATATATCAACCCCACACCCGAGCACTCCACATGTATACCCTTCAGCCTTAAGCGCACCAATATGTGATGCTGAATCTATTCCTCTCGCCAATCCGCTTATAACCTGTATTCCCATCTTTGCAAAGCTTTTTGCAAGTACACTCGCCACATTATATCCATATGTAGTATTCTGTCTTGAACCTATTATTGCAACTGCCGGCTTATCATCATCTGGCAGCTTGCCATGATAATAAAGGCACATCGGATAATCATATATATGTAACAGCTTCTTAGGATAATCCTCTCTCCCTGGATATGTAAAATGTATCCCTTTCTTTCTGATATCAATAAACTCTTCATATATTCTATTGTCTTTTTTAGAATCAGCCATATATGCAAGCTCTTTATCTGTCAACAATCCAAGACCTTTTACAATCTTCTCATCAGCTTTGTATACGTGTTCTGGTGACTCAAAAGCTGTAAGCAGCTGCCTTAGCTTAACCTGACCAACATGGGGTATATTACAAAACCAGTACCAGTAATAATCCTCAAGATATGAAGATATTCCTTTATTATCACTCATTAACGCACCTCGTTCTTTCTATATATAAGTGCTTCTGTTATATGTTCACTTAATATATCCACACTGCCTGCAAGGTCGGCTATTGTCCTTGCCGTTTTAAGCACTTTTCCATATCCTCTCGCTGACATAGACAACTTATTATACATAGACTCCATAATCATTGATGATTCTTCATCAAGCTTACAATATTTCTTTATTTCCCGCATATTCATCTGTGAATTATACTCTGTTTTAGAACCTTTAAACCGTTCCTGTTGTATATGTCTTACCCTCTCAACCTGCTCTTTCATGTATGAAGAACTATATAAATCACAGTTATCATTTACACCGGTTACATCTTCATATGTAACCTCATCAACTTTTATACACATATCAAATCTGTCCCACATAGGATTGCTTATCCGTCCTATATATCTTCTGATATCATATTCCGAACAATGACAGCGGTTTCTATCAGGATAATAGCCGCATTTGCAAGGATTAATAGCTGCCGCAAGCATAAATTCCGCCGGATATGTATATGCAGCATTAAGCCTTACAACCGTTATCTTTTTATCCTCAAGCGGCTGTCGCAAAGACTCCATAAGATCCGGTCTGAATTCCGTCATTTCATCTAAAAAAAGTACACCTGAACCAGCAAGTGTTATCTCTCCTGGTCTTGGTATTCTTCCACCACCAAGCATTGCTGCAGAAGTTATAGTATGATGAGGACTTCTAAATGGTCTTTTAATTATAAGTCCCTTAGCTGCATCAAGCTTTCCCGCAACACTATATATCTTAGTCACCTTCAGCTGCTCTTCATAAGTCATATCCGGTAATATCGTAGGAATCCTTTTTGCAAGCATTGTTTTACCACTTCCAGGCGGACCAACATACATAATATTATGCATTCCTGCTGCTGCAATAAGAGTTGCCCTCTTTGCGCTATACTGACCTCTTATATCAAGATAATCCTCCTCTTCATCACTGTCTGCGTTTAACCTGACAGCTGGTTTATTCTTTTCTAATTTATCTGCATAAAATTCATCTGCATAATTGTTATTATAATCATCACTGGGATTATTGGCTGAAACGCCATCTAGACTATTATTAATAAGTATATCCTGTACTTCCTTTAAGCTTTCTGCACCATAAAGCTGTATTCCTTCTGCTATGCTTCCCTCTTTTAGATTATCCTTAGGAATAATACATAGCTTTATACCAGCTTCCTTTGCGGCACATACTATTGGAAGCATCCCATTAACCGGATTCACAGTCCCATCAAGACTTAGCTCTCCAAGTACAAGTATATCTTTAACCTTTGCCTCGTCTATGATTCCGTTTGATACAAGAATACCTATCGCTATGGGCAGATCAAAACCTGTTCCTTCTTTTCTTATATCTGCCGGCGAAATATTAACCACTATGCGCTGTGGCGGTAATTCAACTCCCGTATTCTTTATAGCAATCCTTACCCTTTCTTTTGCCTCCTTAACCTCCATACCTAAATATCCACTCATATCAAATGTCGGAAGTCCACACCCTACATCTGTCTCAACACTGACGATACGGGCATCTATACCGCACAACGCTGCACTTGTTATGCTGCTAAACAATACATTACACCCTCTTTCTTAATTTCACACTTTTCCTCCGTATTTCTAATAAATAAAGAACTTACGTCTTTCATAACACACTTAAACAGACTTACAAGCCAAGCATCCTACGATATCTTACTTTATCCTCATCAGCTATATCAAGCATATCCATAGCTTCGTCTGCCACCTTCCAGGAACTCTTTCATTGCATTACACATCTCCATATCGACCACCTTACCCTTTCTGCCATTATCAGCAAGCCTTATTGAATTAATCATAAAACACATTTCTAAATGTCTTTCTAAATGTCTTTAAACACTCTTTTTAATATTCAGTTTTATCACTTGTGGGAATATTCCAATGCCAAATCCAGCCAGAATACAGTTAAATAATATACTTAATTACTTCCTGTTATAAAAGATGTAAGGATACTCAAGCACGCATGGCTTTTGTCCCTTACTTCATATGCATATTTATATATAATATATATCATAAAAATATTAACAATGCAAGTGTTTTTCTTACACAATTTATCTCACAGTATTTATTTTATAGTATTTTTATATATGCTTATCAAGATTATAATTTTAAATATTTTATTCATATATAAATAAATTGCACACTAAAATCTCATAACAAACCACTCAATAAAATAACACTAAAAACAGCAGGTCACTATAACAATAGCAACCTGCTTCTTATTTAATATTCAATCATTTAGTATTTAATAATTTAATACTCAACAATTAAATATTATAACATCAATGACATATCTGAATTAATATCCACTTCATTCTTTTTTAATTCAGATTAAATAATGGTCTGTAAGCTATCTGAAGTGCAGCATACCCCACTGCCTTACTTTCATCTATAGCTACTATTCCAATTGTCAGTGTACCATTAGCCATCTTATCCTTCATCTCGCTAAGTACTGAACTGGTTATAGAACTGCTGCATACACCTCCCGGGCTCCATAATGTAAGGGAATATTGTCTTCCACAATACACGCCTCCATTATCCGGCTTACCACCAAACACTTTACCATCTTTATCAAGATATCCTATTCTAATGTCTGTACCATCCGTATACCTGCCATCACCATCTGTATCATAGTATATATATGACTCAGCAGCCTGTCCTGTATTGGCAACAAGGTCAATATCAGTTACTGTATACGTTATAGTTAAGCTATCTGTGTTCGGTCTTTGTCTGTAGTATATAGCATAATTGTTGTCATCTATCTTCTCTGCATCTTCATATTCAACTTCAGGTGGATTATTACCAGCAAGAAGTGCTCTTACAAATGTATTAACGAACAGCTCCATCTCATCACCTTCGCTGTCGATATTACTATGCCCTGCACTTGTATATGTAATATTACCTATCGAATATGCATAATAATTATTGACAGCATCCTGACCGGCATCAATAAAGAATCTTGAAGCATCATCATCTGCTCCACTACCAGTTAATGTATACCATACAACAACATCCTCTGCATCTTCCCTTCTTTCAAGGTCAAGCTGATAATACTGGGCATGCGTTTCATTAACTGACATTACCGATGTGTCTGATAATGTATATGGATACTCTGTTATCTGTCCCGAATTAAGCTGTTTAACTCTCTTGGTTGTTCTTGTACTATCCGAAGCCGATACATTTTTAAAAACTGTATATTTAGAATCAAGCTTAAGCTTAAGTGTATCGGTAAGCACGAAACCACTCTTCATGCCTATCTCATCCTTAAACTTTCTTGTAAAACTGTTGATTTCGCTCTCATTAGAAGCTGCTTTGTTGCTGCTTCCATTCCTGTACGACATACTATCATGAGTATACAGTACCGAGTTTCCAGCCTGTATATATTCATATATAGCAGTATTAGCAGCATCACTCAGATTCTTTGATGCATCTGATAAGTCATTGCCATAATTATCACTAAAGCCTAACACAAGCATAGAATATGAACTAAGATAATCTGGATTATCCGCTATCCTCTTATTAAATTCACTCTTCTTACACACATCCACATTAACATCAAGTCCTGTAACAGGTGTTGTTTTATCAAATGTGTTTCTAAAAGATGCACCATTAAGATTAATATGAGCATCCTCTTTATCATTTTCAATCTGCAATACCTGTATAGTCTTACTTCTTGAATCATTTACCGATATTGCAAATGCACCTTCAGAATTCTTAACAGCTCCAGTAGATACATCTGTAACTTCAACTCTCCATTTTATATAACCTCTTAAAGATAGCGGAAGTGGAATGGCAACATCAAACGAACCACTATTAACAACAGCTCCTAATATATTGCCATTTCCATCTGTGGCAGCACCTGAACCATTCTTCTCATAATATACCAGTTCGCTCTTCTGTCCTGTATAATTCTCTGAGAAAAGACTGTCATTGTTTCTGTCTACATATATCTTGATTCTGTACGAATCACTACCTGAAAGACTTCCTGTAAAATGAATATCAGAAAGACTAGAATTATCAACCGTTCCATCAGCTGTCAGCTTTCCATCTGTTCCCTTAGTTTCTACATAATCAGCAATTCTGCTGCCATTTATCGATGGTCCTATATCAACTGATGGCTTATTAACATAATAAAGTGTCTTTGATATAAGATTCAACTGTTTCTGACTGGTATCATCTGAACGTGTATTAACATGTGTTATATTAGTCTTAACAGATGATAATTCTTCCATAAGTCTCTTCTTGATACTTACTGCCTGTACATCTTTAAGATTATTACAATCAGCATCAACAACTGAATTAATATTATAATAGACACCATCATCCATAACAAGCGGCATACCTGCAACAACATAAGAATATATTTTTTCATACGCCTTATGTGTCATATCATTACCTGTTAACGTATAACTCTTAAGCGCCATGTCCGTATCATATGGCGTACTATATATATCAGTATTTAACTTACCATTATCATAAGCGCCTATTATAACAAGATCATAATCAGAACGTATATCTTTATTCAGACCATTAAATGCATTCATGGAATAAGAATCCACATTAATATATGAAGCAATATCATTATACTGTTTGTCAGTTAGTCCAAACCACGCTGCTATTGCTCTTTTGCCTTCCGGATTATTATATTTAGAGAAACCTTCTGGTTCTATTTCCAATACATTTATTGAACTTATATTTGTTTTCTTATAAACACCAAGAATATACTCTATTGCATCAGCCGGATGAAGTTCACCATCCTTACCATTTTTTTCGTAAGCATCTGCAAATGTTGTACCTTTATAATCACCATCTTTTCCATCAGTTGTGCTAATCTTTTCAGTCGTAAATGAGCAGGTCATTGCGTTGCCACCATCAAAAACAAATACTGAATTGTTGACGAAATGTCTTCCTATTGCATTAGCATTATAATATGGATAGCCTGCATCTGAATAATAAGGATATCCATCTATATAATCCTGTTCACGTCCATCTGAAATATTAAGTTTACCTGTATAGTCAACCCATCCAGATACCGCAAAATTATTGCCAGTATTCTTAAACATGCCAGGTCCAAAATTTATCTTTTTATCTGTTGTCTTGTAATACAGATTAATCTGTCCATTTTCTATTCTTATACTTCCCTTTGAGCCTCTGTAAACATAGTTATCTTTATTTGTTCCCTTTACTGCTGCAAAGTCGGACATGAATACATCCTGATCAATAGCTGTAAACAAAAGATCTATTCTGTTAAGATTCATTCCATTATCGCTATCCTGCCTTGCGGTTGCATCTAAAATAACTTTTTTATCACCCTTTGCATAAGACATAAAAAGATATAATGCTTCATCAGCACCAAGATCTCCTCCGTCTTTATTCATAAGTGTCTTATAAGCGCCAATATTTTTACCATTAATATAGTTATATATACCTATACCATACTGATTATGACTTTTCCCACTTATATATATAAGGTCTGCGTTTTCAATATCTGACATGCTTACATCAGATGGTTTTTTTACATCAAAACTCATCTTATCATCCATATCATAATTGTCAAATATCATGGCACCAAATATATTACGATATTTAATTTCACTGCCATCCTTAGTTATTACTACTTTCAGGTTTTTCCAGTTTCCATTAAGCTTCTTGCTGATATCACCACTGGACATTGTAGATATATTCTCTGTAACGGTTCCATCCGGGAACTTGTAGGCAATTCTATAAGGAGTGTTAAATAACAATCCGCCATTATTAGTAAACGTCTGGTAGCTGATTATATTATTTCTGAATTCGCCATCTGTTATGCTTGATGGAGCTTTATTCAAAAGCGCTGTATACTTTATGCTTCCTACATCATCACCTATAAGAATTCCAAGCTCATCATACGCCTCATCCGGAGCTATCATAAGAACCTTCATCTTATTCTGTGATGTATATGTCTTACCATTGACCATAACCTCATCTGCAATAACAGGCTCTTTATCCTCCGCATGTATATACCTGATATATCCCCCAGCTGCTATACAACTGACAACAGCTGCCGCAAGCAATGCATATACAATATATAATTTCTTAATATGTCCAGCTACCTTCTTCATATCGGTATTCCTCCTGTATCCTGCAACTTATGATTACACAATATCGAATCTATCATGATTATTACCATAAAATATATGAATCTACTATTTTAATCCCCGACAAACTCACTGACCTCACTTAACTGACAGTCCTTCATCTTAACAATTATCTTACCAGTACCCTCTGTCTTAACAATCTTTATATCGTCAGTCATATCCTTTCCATAAAGGGAATTTCTTAAAGATATTTCTCTTGTTACATCACGGTTTACATTCTGGTTAGACAGCTTTATATTAGCTTTCACCTTGATATTCTGTGTTATAACGACAGCCTTTCTTGTCTTAACAGGATCTGTTGGTGAAGCTGTTGGCTGCTCTTTTTCTTCTTCTGACACACATTTGCTGTTAAGTTTTATAGAAAAATCTGCAACATGTTCACATGCAACACTAATATTGGAAACATTAAGTGGATTCTCACTCAACGCATAAAAATCGTTAGAGTAATACAATATTTTGCTGGTTTTATCCCATATATAACCACAATATCTTGAATTATCTACCTGTGAATACTCAGTAAGGTAATAATCATATCCTGATGATGTGCTGCCACTGTGATACATAACAAGCATATCTGCTTCCATTATGTCGTTCTCTATCTGGTTAAGTGCCACATCTGCATCGTTTTGCAGCTGGGCAGATACAGTCTGTCTTGTAAAGTTATGTACCGAATTCTGTATAAGTATGGTAAGTGCTGAAAGCACTATACCTCCAACTGCGAGTGCAATAAGCAGCTCTACAAGGGAAAAACCTTTATTATTACGTTGTCGCATGACAATCTTATTGTTATCTATATCACATTGTGACAGATTACCATTATTCATAACATCTTTCTCCCCTTTTTAATTATCTGCTTTGCAGCATTATCTCTTTTTATCTTTCATATATAATTATGTGAATCTCTAAAATACAATGTGTTGCTCACTTATGATCAGGATTGCTTCACTTTAATTCTTATAATACTTCGCATATTATCGTTCAAAGCACTTATGGAAGCGTAATCTTGCCTGTACTATACCACACTGTAACATCATAAGAACGACTTCCACGGCTTACTGTTATAACAGCCTTAAGATTATTGTTAACATCCAGCTTATCTGACGAAGAAGCTGCACCATTAACTGTAAATGAACCTATTCTTCCATTACTTCTTGTGTATGACACAGATGCCTTTTTTTCTGTGTCAACTGTATATGTAACAGGTGTTCCTATCGAATCCTTATAGTCAGATATAGTAACTGTGTATCCTTTTCCTATAGTTTTGCTGTCAACTTCGATATCATTCTTATATGTAACGATTCTATAGGTACCATCGTTTTCCTTTTCTATGTCAAGCCGCCAGTCTGCATTAACAGTAAGTGTCTGCGAACGAAGTGTATTAAGCTCTGTATACACATAATTACCGGCCTTCTTAACATTACCAGCGCTGATAACAGACACACCTATGGTCGAACCACCTATAACTACTGCCATAATAGCGATTACAACAAGCAACTCAACAAGTGTAAACCCTTTATTAAATTGTCCATACCCTTGCTGTCTATATTTTTCATATAGTCTGCGCCCTGCCAGCATATTAGTGTGTTGCTGGTTCGGCTGATGCCGCAGTCTCGCTAGAATCATCACGTTTCCTCCAATTAGCAACCTTTATCATATCCTTATATGTCATATTCTGTACATCAAGGAAACCACTGTTATTACTATCTTCAAGTGGATTCCATACCTTGAATATCTCTGCATATTTAGGATCCGTCTTTATGATATCAGCAACATCTGATATACCTGTCACAGTCACATTGTTCTCAATAGTAATAGTTCCACCAGCTATAATGGTTCCCTGAAAATCTTTTCTTACTATAACATCTCCTGATGCAACTACGATTCCACCATTATAATCACGGAAGCTGTATGATATATCGCTTCTATGTGTAAGTGTTACATCATCATTACTTATAATAAGTGGGTCTGCCCCGGTATTTCCATTGTCAAATGCACATAACACGTATTTATCATATCCTCCTGTCAGCTTGTTGTTAACAGGTCCTAACTTTCCTTCTGTATAAGCCTTGAATCCACTGTCAGATATCATATTGACATATACATCTTCTGAATAAGAACTAAGATTAGGATACATCTGTCCTACTAGTGCATCGGTCATATAACCTGAATCAGTTATTTCATATAATGTCTTGCACAACACATTAAACCTTGATGCAAGGTTATCATAATCACGCTTAAAGTTATAGCTGTTAGATTCCCCACCTGTTGATGCCACATATGAAAGATTGATCTTTCCACTTGATGATGAGGCTGATAACATAGTTGTTTTAGTATGTATATCACCATTTCCTACTGTAAGTACACTTTTCATACTGTCAGCATTAAGTGTCATCTGGCTCTTCATACTTTCTCTCTGTGTCTTATATGTATTCTTCATATCATCATCAGCTGCATTATTATAAACCGCTTTAAACGAATCATCATCAACAATCGCCTTTACATAAGCAGCTGCATTATCTTCATTCTTAAATCTAAGATAGTAGAAATCTCTCACAGGATCCCCTGCTATGTTAATAGTCTTTTTTACGAAAAGATTACCACTCTCATCTGCTTCAAGATACTCACTTCCAAAGAACTTATTCTTAAGATTAGCATTAATCTGATCTTCCATTGAAACAGCTGCATCCTTAAGAACAGGATTGCTTCCTCCCATAAGTGAAGCAGGAACAAGATATATCTCCTGATCACCTATGAAAGATACTGACTCACCTGTATCATATCCATCTGGCACATTAACACCATTACCATTGCTTGCAAGTGAAAGATAATCAACATAAGCACGTCCTGCCACAAGAAGTGACTTAAGATTAGTAAAGTCAAGATTAGAATTCCTGCTGTTAATAATTATGGCACTACTTGGGTTAAGTCTTTCTGTACCATTTACACTTACGTAGCCATATCCATAATAATTACCTGATATGCTTACGTTACTGTTATTACCATTTAATTCAAGGTCGTCTTTTACATATGTATCAGAATCACCATTAATACTTATGTTAGAACCTGCTGCGCCGGCTGCATCCTCTGTCTTTAGATTCTCACACCATATTCTGCTGTTGCTTCCTGCTGTAAATGTTCCATTCTCAACAACAAGATTACCGCTTGTCGCAAGCATATTGCCGCTGCTTATGTCAGCTGTACCACCAGCATTAACCTTAAAGCCATTCTTATAACCTGCAAAAGCATTACCATTAAGAACAAATCCGGCAGATGATGCAACTGATATTCCCTTATTGCCAACAAGTGCATACTTTACAAAGGAATCCAGATTAAGTTTCTTAGAATCCGTTATGTTAACAAGCTCATCTGGTATTCCCATGCTTATATCAAATGTAATATAAGAATAATATCCAGCTTCAGTAAGATATTTGACAACACAGTTATTAATATTCACTGTATAATAAAACACCTTGTCACTTGCTGCGCTCTTCTTGCTCACAACCTGAACATTATCTACAGATTCAATACTTAAAGCCGGATTGCCTGATGCATCCTTGTGAGTATCCTCTATACACTGATTAAGTGCAGTAACAACGCCAAGTCCTTCTGTCGTATTACCATTTCTTACAAATGTGCCTTCCTGCTTCTTACTTACATAATCACTATATGTATGCTTGACAGATTCAAAATCGCTGTCTTTTATAAACCCGAGCTTATTAAGTATTCTATGCGCATAATTAAGGCGCAGATTCGCATTACAGGTTATATTATCCACTGTCATATTACCAGCTGCTGTATTCTCTACAACTGACGATATCTCATCCTGATATGCCTTATTAAAACATTCTGCTGACACCTGTCCCATGGCAACATATACCTCATTGACAGCATCCTCTGATGTATAGAAAGTCCTAGTAGACTGTTTATCTGCCACCTTCATCTTTAAGTTCATAATAGTTGATGAAGTAACTACCGTGGCAAGAATCATGACAAATGATAGCATTATAAGCACAATGACCATGGTTGAACCACTATTATTATGTGCTTTCCTTATTTTCGTTTTCCCTGCCATCAGCCGTTCCTCCTTATCCAACCTTAGTTGTTACAACCTGAGCCATAGGTTCTGTCTCATCTCCATAATACACCTTAACTGTCATGGTATATAACAGGCTCTTGCTTGATATTCCGTTATTACCAGCACCATTATTGTTTGGATCTTTATAAGTCTCCCACTTGTATATATTGGAAAATATACTTACAGGTCCTGAAGCTGTAGAACCACTTTCACCATATGAACCACTTGTACCAAGACTTACCGTTCCCTTAGTTGACATATCCATAGCTGTAGAATTGATAGTAAGACTTATATTTCTCCTGTCAAGAGCCATCTTAATGGCACTATTATCATTACTTCTTGTTGTCTGTTGTATTATAAACACATTACAGCCTTCATATCTTACATAAGCCTCGTTACTGTAATCATATGTTATATTAATCTTATCAGACGAATAATACTTGCTTCCATCTCCATCAACAGTTATATGCGAATACTTGTCATAAGGTGCATAGAATATATATACATCCTTAAGATTATCAGACATGGCTGTAGATATCTTATAAGAATTACTGCCACTTGCCGCTGCCCTGAAATAATTGTTAGGATATATGATATCATCTGGTCTGAACACATTAGCCTCATTGTTATCATATCTGTACTCAAAGCCTACTGTAACCCTCTGATAATAGGCATCTATACCATCTTCAACAGCTCCAGATACTGCATTTTCCTGTGACTCACTATGCTTAACCTCAACCTTTATGTTAGTAACCTTGGTTATCTTATTCTTATCAAAGCCTGTCTTGTATATCTCCGCAAACTTCTTCTCAGCCTCTGCATCATAACTATACAGGTCTTCCCTTAATACGAAATTCTTAACCGAGTTAACATAAGAATTAATATTATTATTATAATTATTATCTTCATCATCACCAGCCTTATATCTGCCTGGCTCAAGTTCCGTTACCACCTTATAGTTCTCACCATTAGTGCCAGTTCTGTTTTCTGTAAATGTATACTTTCCTTCTGCTCCTTCTGTATACTTTCCGGCATATGAATTAAGAATCTCACTCATACTTACAGACTTAAACTGTTCTACTATATCTGAGGCAACTGTGTTGGCACTCTCTTCTTTACGTGCCTTGTGGTTAATCCTCGCTGCATTGGAGAAAGAACTAAGAACAGGAATGGAAAGAATAGCAAGAACTGCCATTGCTACAAGTACCTCAACAAGCGAGAAACCTGCATTATTCAGTTTTCTTTTATGTAAAGACACCTTATCTTTAATTCTTCCCATGATTCATCCCTTCTGTTATCCCATATTTCTTACCAGCAATCATTATTCTATACAGCTAAAACCAGCCGCCACTTCATGATAATCCAATCAACAATCTTATATTTAAATCTTACGTTTAAACCACATATCATACAACTTAATTCCTACTGTGCAGGCTTGGCAAATATATTATCTGTACCAGTCTTTAAGTCAAACTTAGGTTCCTCAAAATCCCTGCCGTTACCGCTTATAGAATATAATGAAAGTGTCATAGTTCCAGTAACTGCATCTGTAGCTTCATTATAAGTAGTTGTTATTGCTTCTATAGTATTCTTTTTATCATAGTTATTGATAAATCCAAGGAAATTCTTCCATTCAGCATATGTACCTTCATAAGATACATTGATTGTTTCCTTATACCCAACATTATTAGTCTGATATGATGAGCCTGATGTATTCGATGGATTAGAAGAAGCCTTCTGCCCAAACGTATACACAGCAACTGGGTCAGAAAATGTTATACTCTTTACCCATACTCCAGTTGAACTTTCTATAGAGTTAAGAAACTGAAGTGTTGCCGGCTGGCTTGTGCCATTCTCAAAACTCTTGAACAGTCTGTCTGACTCACTCTTTAATGATAATGTATCAGATTCATACTTTGCCTTATTATCTGTCTTTGCCTGCAGATCTTTCTTCTTTCTTGTAAGCTCTGTTACCTGCTTAGAAGACGTATCAAGTGAAGCTGACAGATTCTGGTAGCCAACAAAGTAAGCCAGGAAAACAATAAGAAATGCAAACACATATACGAGTAATTTCTTATCTCTTTCAGATATGGTAAGGCTATTCTTTAACTTTTCTTTCATTACTTATTACCTCCCTGTGCACCCTTTATATCACCAAACGAACAGCTAAGAGAGAATGTCAGCTGTATAGTACCTGTATTATCCCTGTTCTCTGTTTCATTAGAAACAATCACGTTAGATACTGTTGGTATGGACTTAAGCTGTAATATAAGCATACCTAGTGAAGACTTGCTTGAGGCTGTACCACTTATTGCAACGTTGCCAGATGTAACGCTCATACTTGTTATAGTCACATCACTAGGTACCTTATTCTCAAGTTCACTTACAAATGTATCAACAGAATCGTTGTTGTTGGAAGCCTGTGTCTTAAATGCATTAACATCTGTATTCTCATCCTTGGCTTCATAGTACTTGTTAACTATATCTTCAATAGGCTGAAGCTTCTTGACATCATTATTAAGTGCTGCAACCTGAATGTTAGAGAATATAAGCTGTATACCTGGAACTAAAACAAGAAGAAGTGATGCTGCAACTGCCGCTACAACAACAATTGCCATGCCTTTTCCTGTATCTTTCTTCTTATCTTCTTCCTTCTTTGCCTGTGACACGAAGTTAACTGGTGCAATCAAAGCACCTATAGCAGCTGTATATGATGTAAGAGAACTTTCATCGACATAAGTTCTCTTATCTGTAAGAACACCATCAATACTTTCAACAGGTATAATCTCCATATTGAACTCGTTAGATAACAGCTTATTAAAACCTCTTATACTTGTTGCATTACCTATAACATATATCTTCTCTATAGGTGTATTATTCCTTGATACATAGTAATCTGTTATTCTGCTTATGTTGCTGATAAGAGCTCTCACAGACTCTGTAACATCATTGGAATCAACAGACTTTCCAAGAAGATACTCTGACTGCAGCTTATGAAGTGCAGCATTATAATCCAGCTTATACTGTTCCATAACTGTATGAACCATAAGTGACTTGCCATAATGCACGCTTCTTTGCAGCTGCATAGAACCATTCTTAAATATACTTACAAGAGTTGAATCCTCTTCTATAGATATAACTATATTCGTGCTTTTATCTATCTGCTGTTTTACCAGCTGATAGATACTGTTACCAACGTAATCTATATATGCAACCTTAAGTCCCATATCTTTAGCAAGCTCATAGTATTTATCTATCATCCTTGCTGGCGCAGCAACAACCATAGCTCTCTGCCTGGTTACATTTTCCTCTTCCACCTTTTCAAGTGTATAATACTGCACTATGTAATCTTCAATCTTAACCGGAAAATACTCTGATGCATTAGTCTCGATAATCTTATCAAGCTTGTTTTCCTTGACATCAGGAACTACTACGTCCTTAGTAGCTATCTTATTAGATGATATTGTAAATACAACATCATTAGAATTCATTCTGTTGTCATCGAGTGACGACTTAATAACCCTGGCAAGTTTCTTTACATCAAGAATATCACCATCACTGTATACACCATCTGGTGTTGGAACAGTAACAACCTTATGAACTGTAGTAGTCTTAACACCTCTGGTTGCTTCGCATAACTTGATGTATTCGCTGTTAATGTTTATGCTTATATACTTGCCGCTAACTTTAACTGCCATAATAAAACAGTCTCCTCTCCCCTTAACATATTGTAAAGCTGTCATTTCTTTAATAACTATATTTTAAAGCTTTAATATTCCAATCCTGACATCTTATTTATATATAAATACTGGCTGATATCTATTTTTTCATCAATTTCTCTTTTTTATAACACTAATTCTATTTTTAATATTAATCTCTGTTTTCTAAAACATTGATATGTACCAGTTAATTATATTCGTACCAAAAAGCATGGCTATAGTAAGCCCTGCACACAAATATGGCCCGAAAGCAAGTACTCTTTTACTGCCACTGACCTTCATTCTTATAACATGTATGACTGCACCTAGAATACAGCCCAGTAAAAATGCGAGTATAACGTTTTTCCATCCGACAAACAATCCCGCTGCTGCCATAAGCTTGATATCGCCTCCGCCAAATGCATCGACTCCCTTTATGGCTCTTCCTATAATAAGAAGCACCAGCATAAACCCACTTACGCAAAAAAAGCCTATTAGATAATCTAATAGGTGTTCTCTGTTAAAAAGTATTCTTATTATACCGAGGACTCCTATTACTACATTAAGTGCGAATGGTATCTCCTGTGTTCTCTCATCAATAACTGTTATAACAAGAAACATCGAGAATGCCAGACACATCAGACCTGATATGATATTCAGTCCATTCACTAAAAATATGATGACATACATAACACCATTAATACCCTCTATGATAGGATACTGTGGTGATATCTTTGTCTTACAATAACGGCACTTTCCGCCCAGTACCATGTAGCTTACCAGTGGTACTAAATCGTACCACTGGAGCTTATGACCACATGACATACAATGCGAGCTTTCCGTCGCTATATTCTCTTTTAATGGTAATCTATATATAAGTACGTTCAAAAAACTTCCTATTACGATACCGTAGAGGAATATTATGACGTAGATTGGTAGTTCGTATTGCATGGTATGTTCAACCTTTTATATTTATTCTGCCTTCATTTCCATTTTTGACTTATCAGCTGTTACAACGCCACTAGCATCTTTAACAGATACAGTTACAACTCCTTTATTAATTTCAACAGTAACTGTTCCTTTTTTACCTGATGTTGACTTCATTGCTACTCCCTTTGGTAAGGTATCATTAAGTTCATTTGACATATTTGTTTTTATTGTTGATGCTGGTTTTCCATTTGTATCATATGTAAATGTGTATCCATCTCCTGTTTCTGATGCAACAGATTCTGTTGATAATGCTGTCACTACTGCTCCTCTTAATGAATCAAGATTCTGTAAATCTGTAGATTCTCTTGACTTCTCAACATTCTTAATAAGTGTTGGAGCAAGTACACCAACGAGTACTGCCATAATTGCGATAACAACGATAAGCTCAACTAAAGAGAAACCCTTGTTACCAAGTCTTTTCTGTGTCTTTTTCATGTTCTTTATCTCCCTTTGATAATAATATATTTATATAATTCAGCTGGCTTTTCACCGCCATACTGATCATATACGTAATCCTGTGTACATAATGTATTATAATGTATTATCATATATGTACTTAACCCAATGTGTTGTAAAGCTGTATCATAGGCTGGTATATAGAAAGTATGAGCACTACTACAACAAGTGCCATGATAACTATGATAGCTGGTTCCATAAGTGCTGTAAGTGTCTGTGTCTGTACTTCTACTTCTTCCTCATAGTAACCTGCTGAGTTAGTAAGCATTTCTTCTATGTTACCTGTTTCCTCACCGATACCTACCATATGGACTATCATAGGTGGAAATATCTGCGATGCTTTAAGCTGGTTAGATAGTGGAAGTCCAAGTGCCACACCACTCTTTGCTTTCATAAGTGCATCCTTAAACAGTACATTCGTCATAGTGGATGCTGATATATCTATAGCTTCTATCATAGGCATACCTGCCTGAAGTAATGTGCTTAATGTTCTTGCAAAACTTGCACATGCTGTCTTGGTCTGCAAGACTCCGAATACTGGAATCTTAATCTTAAGCCTGTCTACATTATGTCTTCCTGCATCCGTCTTAACATACATCTTATAGCCAACTACTATAGCTGCTATAACAGCTATTATTATGTACCAGTAATTCATAACAGCGTTACTAAGACCAAGTACGGCTTTTGTCATAACTGGAAGATCTGAATCCAGGTCTTCAAACATAGATACGAAATTCGGTATAACGAATGTAAGCATAACTATGATAACGCCTACCATAACTACAAGGAGCACGCATGGATACATCATAGCTTTCTTAACTATGCCCTGTGTCTTAGCCTGTTTTTCAAACTGAATAGCCATACGTGTAAGAGCATTCTCAAGACTACCTGATGCCTCACCGGCTTTAACCATATCTATAAGGATAGATGGGAATATTTCTGAATCCTGTCTCATAGAATCTGATAGTGTCTCACCTTTTTCTACTCCCGACTGGGCATTCATAATAGCTTTCTTAAGATGCTTGTTTTCTGTCTGTTCTGCCAACATCTCAAGTGCATTAACAACACTGACACCTGCATTAAGTATACTTGCAAACTGTCTGCAGAATACGCTCATATCTCTTGGCTTAACCTTTTTCTTAGTAAGGAAAGGAATCTCTATATCCTTATCAAGTGCACTCTGCTCTTTTATAGTCATAGGAGTAAAGCCTTGTTCTTTTAACTTTCTACCAGCTTCATCCCTTGTCTCTGCTTCTATCTGTCCTTTCTTGTCCTTGCCATCTTTACCGACAGCTGTGTATGTATATGTTGCCATAACAACCCCTCTTGATTAATTGTATATGTAATAATTAACTATTATTAATTCTATTACTTAATAATATATATTGCAATCATCTCTTATCCCCCATTTCGTGTTATGTAGGTACTTGAGTACTATAAGTACAGTACTTAAGACATAAATTGTATATAGTAAGTTAATTATGTTTTTCATTAAGCGCATTGTAACATATTTTTTATGAAAATTTAAGTGTTTTTTGTCATATTTTACAATTTATGTAAAATTTCCCATTTACTTAAAACAATTTTGTCTTATTTTTTTATTAAAAGAGCATTTATTGCTTATTTTCTCTTATTCATCTTAATCAAATACACTCATTATCACTATCAATTCAATCTATATATTTTCACCATTCTTCCAAATACCGCATCAGTTCCTACATAATCCACTTTCCTTAATGGACTAATATCTTTAAAATAATCCAAATAATCTTCACTAAAATATTGCTTTTGATTTAAATTTTCATTTATCACAACTTGCCCCATAAATGATAAACTATCATTTCCATCCATTTTTGAAACATCTAATATTAGATACAATGGATCATTATTATTAATATATTCTGATTCATATGTGTCTAATAATGTACTTTCATAATCAGACACATAGTAATTTTGTGTATTATATAATTCATTAGCATAGCAAGTAAACAACCACATCTGACTTGTAACTATTATACAATTTGCATTATTCTCAAGCATGGTTAATGTTTTTCCATCCTCATAATGTTTAAAATAATAATCTTTAGGTGCCAATATATTACTAAGTATCACAAATATTAAGCTCAATATCACGCAAAGAACCATCTTAATATTTATTTTTCTTACTATGTATGAAATAATATACCATACAATTATAATAGAAAAACAAGCCATTATAGGATATATCATAAATATATATCTTGTACAATAACGTCCCATTCCCCCTACCGATGTTTTCGCTGCCGCTATTACAATAACAAATACAACCGCAGCAATCATTACTACCAGAGAATATGAACATTTTTTTATGCTTCTAAATATTTCTATTGCTTTATTTTTCACCCAACAAAACACTTTTTTCAGCCATTTTTCATGCCTAAATACAAAGCATAACGGCAATGTTATAAACAAAACTATTCCTACCGCATATGCGATATATACCCCAGTCATGGTCTTCCAAATTGAGTTATGTATTCCAAATAAATCATTTGTAAGGTAAGCCCAATATATCTTATTCTGCCATGCAAATGAATATTTTTTACTCATATACGATAACACCTGTTCTCCACCAATTCCTGTAGTATGTCTAATTGTAGATGGAAATATAATTATTGATAACAAAACGCTTAATGTCATAGTTATACCATACGTCCAAAAATGTTTAAAATGCCTTGTAAACAAATAATATATACTATACATAGCCGCTATAATAAATGCGTATGCTAAAAAGAAATGTAATGTAAAACTACCAGCTAATGTTACGAAAAATAACTTAATATATACGTCCTTATGTGTTAAACCATCATCCTTTAAATCAAACAACATATGCGAATAGTACATAAGCATGACTCCAAACATAGTTGCAGGTGCATATATTCTTAGAAAGATCGTTATATTAATTGCTCCCATAGTAAATCCAAAAAATAAAACTGTAAGCAAGCCAACTTTTTTATCTTTAGTCACCGAGTAACCTATTTTATATAAATATAATTGCATTATTACAAAACACATTATATTAAGTGCAAAGCAATACCATTTCGACCATGTTCCCGGAAAAAGAGAGCATATAAAATGCAACATCATATATCCTAATGGTGGGTTAAAATCACATTCAGCATTCCAATATATCGAAGAATAATTAAATATTTCATCCTTATCAACTGTAATATATTTTCTAAAATTTTCTGAACTCTGCCATGAATTCAGATTTTTAGGTATATACCCTTTATCCGATTGATATAAATGTGCTCCCTCCGTACTATTAGCAAATCCATAATTCCATATTTCATCCGAATGAAATCCCTGCTTATTAATCCCAAACATACAGGATATATATATAACCTGTACTAATACAATTAATATAAGTACCAGCTCATATTTGTGCTCTCTGATATTATTCATAATTTTCTCCCGTTTATTAACTTTTTCTCTCATTTAACTTATGCATATATGTCACTCATGCAACCATACATATAATCAGATTATATTATACATAAAAAGATGCAGGCATTCAATTTATAGCAAAAATAATTTTGCTTACCAATTAAACACCTGCATCTTTTAATTTAAAATTGACGGACTATGAATAACTTCATTGCTATTAACTTTTCTTATCCAAGCTTATCCATCAGCTTTTTCTTTTCTTCCTCATCCAGTTCCACCATATCCAAAACTTCTTTTGCTGATTTTCCTAGCTTTTTCATCATACCTTTTAAAATTTCTATTGTTGCTTCCGCTTTTCCTTCTTTTACCCCCTCTTCTTTTCCTTCCTCTCTCATAATATCCATAACACCTTTTTCATCATACTCAAATACACTCACGTCAATCACATCATTCCTATGTTTTATAAAGAATTCTGATAACACGTTTTCATTAATACATTCATCCACCGCCTCTATAACCGCTGTCCTTACATCTTTTTCTTCATTATTATCCGTTTTACTACGAACCTTATTAACGAATGTCATATAATCCTTTAATGATTTACAACGATTAAGTATATCTGCATTAGCTATTGCCTTTTTCATATATTCATCAGAAGCACGTATCATGAACTCATTGCTTGTTATTATAGCTACTGCTTAACATTAAAATATCAGTCGATATATATAACATTAAATTTTCTTCTAATATGTGGCATAACATAATTCTTAAGAGTTAATCAGTCATCCCTTCTAGTAATCAATACAAGTCTTAATAACTGCAGCACTGATGTAACAAGTGCTGCAACATATGTGAGTGCTGCCGCTGTAAGTACCTGTCTTGCGCCAGAGAGTTCACGGCCTGCAAGCATATTTCTATCACGCAGTGTTCTTAGTGCTCTTGCAGAAGCATCAAACTCTACAGGAAGTGTAAGAAGCTGGAATATTACAACAAGTGAAAATAACAATACACCTAACTGCATAAGTCCTGTAGCTCCGAATATAAGTCCTAACACTATAATAGGCCATGAAAGTGATGAACCTATGTTGGCAAGAGGAATAACAACTGACCTTATCTTTATAGGAAAATATCCCCTGTCATACTGCATTGCATGTCCGCATTCATGTGCTGCTACGCCAACTGCTGCCACCGTATTAACATCATACACACTATCAGATAATCTAAGTACTCCTTCCTTAGGTGAATAGTGATCTGTAAGATTGCCACTGACCCTTTCTATCCTGACATCAGTTATTCCTTCTGCCATCAGAATCTGTCTTGCAGCCTCTGCACCTGTCATATTAGTTCTGTGGTTTCCTTTGCTGTATCTGTTAAATGTTGATTTGACATTCATAGATGCTATGATACTTATAATTGCACCTATCAGAACAAGTATATATGTTGCATCATAAAAATAGTACATATAATTCACTCCTCCTTAATCCATTAATATATTTACCAGTATTTTATTAATATTCAGTTTTTAATATTTGTTAATTGTTATTATTTTACCATAAAATGTTTTTATGTAAATATGTATGCATTTTCTTTCACAATATATTCATTTAATCTTTAGATTATTATTACAGTTTACTATACTGCTATCTTTTCACATTTCATATTATTTCCCATAAAATAATAATGATATCATATAAGGAGCTTCATTCAGCATGAAAATGTTTGACCTTAAAAACAAGCAGGTTATCAATGAAGATGATTGCAGAATTCTTGGGTGTGTTATTGATATTGACTTTGAGCCCTCTAACGGATGCATAAAGTCTATCATAGTTCCAGGTCCCGCCAAACTATGCGGAGTCTTTGGCAGGGAGTTCGTATATGTGATTCCATTCCGCTGTATTAAATCTATTGGTAAAGATATTGTACTTGTGAATGTCTGCCTTGATAAACATAAAGAAAAATGCTAATATATACATATATTTTGTGATACTTAAGTGTATTTTCTGATTTTATCTGTCAAATAAAGGGATATATGTTTTTCACCGGACAAACATTTCACACATTCTATATTAAGCCGTTGAACATCTAATACCTGATATAAGCTTAAAAGATATACAGATAAATAATGCACTACATATAGTATACACTTAGTTCTTGTTATAACGATTGGAGGTTACTATGAAAGATAATTACGTTGCTTATGTGGGAAGTTATACTCACGAAAGCAGTAAAGGTATACATATATACGATTGCGATGTTGAGAAGGGACGTATATATGAGCGTTGTGAAGTAGCTATTGATAACCCTTCCTATATAACTCTTTCGCATGATAAGAGATTTCTATATGCTATATGCGATCAGGGTGTATCTGCATATGCCATTACTGAAGACGGAAGCCTTGAGCTTATGAATGTAGCATCTATTAATGGCATGAGAGGATGTCATATATCCGTTACTAAGGCGAATAATTTCCTTGTAGTATCTGGATATCACGATGGAAAGATAACTGTTATGCATATCAATGCTGATGGCTCGGTTGGTGACATAGCCGATGAAGTATTCCACAAAGGCATGGGAAGTATAGCTGAGCGTAACTTCCGTCCCCATGTAAGCAGTACCTGCTTCACACCTGATGAAGACTTATTATGTGCATGCGACCTTGGTATAGACCAGATTAAGTTATATGAATTCAATCACAGAACTGGCAAGCTTAAGCTGTTTGATATCATCCGTTCACAGCAGGAATCAGCACCAAGAAAGATGATATTTTCAGAAGATGGCAGATATGCTTATGTTGTATGTGAATTAAAGAACTATATTAATGTATATTCTTATGACAAGAATTCTGACAAAACAAGATTCGAGATGATTCAGAACATATTTACTGTAAGACGTAACCATAAGTCAAACAGTGCTGCTGCGGATATCATACTTGCCAACGATGGCAACAATCTCATATGTTCTAATGCTGGCGACAACACTGCTACTATATATTCCGTTGATAAGAAAACAGGGAAAATTGTTACTCTTAACTCTCTTCCTGTAAGTGGCGACTATCCTAAGTATGTGTGTGTATTTCCAGACAACAAGCACCTTATGTCTATGAACAACGAAGGAAACTCTATTACAATCTTTACTGTAGATTATAAAAAGGGACTTATTGTTATGAATGGTAAGGAACTTAAGATATCACGACCTAATAATATGGTTATTAAGAAGCTTTAATGCAACTTCATTCACTTTATTCATCATTATACCATATTTAATTTATGTATGTTATTCATACTATACTAAAAGCTACATCAGATTTATAATATATCTCTGATGTAGCTTTTATAATTATTCTTTGCTTTTATATTTTTCACATGATTCTTAGTTCTATATTTTTCTTTAATTCTTCTTTTTCTGATCCATCTATACCCAGTATATCCATAGCCTCATCCGCCGGCTTATCGAAATCCTTCATGAATTTACTTATTATTTCAAGCGAAACACCCTGTCTGGTCTGCTAAAGTATTATTTTCTACTGTCCATTATATTTCTCAGCCTGGTGCTTTATAAGCTCAACATCATCAAAATAATTTATCTTCATAGATGCTTTCACCTCGCTAAGTGTCTGTTCTGCCACTGCGTATGCCTTCTTAGTACCTTCCTGTAATATGTGATATACCTCTGGTATATCTTTCTCATACTCATGACGTCTGTTTCTGATAGGCTCTAATTCCTTATTAAGCACCTCCGTAAGAAGCTTCTTAACCTTAACATCGCCAAGGCCGCCTCTCTTATAGTGATCCTTAAGCTCATCAAGATTCTTATATTCTGGTAAGAATAAAGAGAAATCTTCATCCGTGCAGAATGCATCAAGGTATGTAAATACTGTGTTACCCTCTATCTTGCCAGGGTCACTTACCTTAATATGATCTGGATCTGTATACATACCCCTTACTTTATCCTTAACCTCTTCTGCTGAATCTGATAAATATATGCAGTTTCCAAGCGACTTGCTCATCTTTGCTTTACCATCTGTACCTGGCAATCTTAAACATACCTGATTATCAGGAAGCAGAATCTTAGGTTCAACAAGTGTATCTCCATATACGTCATTAAACTTTCTGACTATTTCCCTTGTCTGCTCTATCATAGGTTCCTGGTCTTCACCTGCTGGTACTGTAGTTGCCTTGAAAGCTGTTATATCAGCAGCCTGGCTTATAGGATAGCAGAAGAAACCTACTGGTATACTTGCCTCAAAGTTACGCATTTTTATTTCTGACTTAACTGTAGGATTTCTCTGAAGTCTGGATACAGTAACAAGATTCATATAATAAAACGTAAGCTCTGTAAGCTGTGGAATCTGTGACTGTATGAATATATTAGACTTAGTTGGATCTATACCTACTGAAAGATAATCAAGTGCTACCTCTATTATATTCTGGCGGACTTTTTCAGGATTATCTGCGTTATCTGTAAGCGCCTGTGCATCTGCTATCATTATAAATATCTTCTCGAATTCTCCGGAATTCTGAAGCTCTACTCTTCTTTTTAATGAACCAACATAATGTCCCAGATGAAGTTTACCTGTTGGTCTGTCTCCTGTTAATATTATCTTTGACATATTAAACTATTCCTCCATTCTTATGTTAAACCAGCTAATTTAACAACTGATACCGCATATACATTACCGCATAACTCTGATATCAACCTATATCTGACAACTTATTGTCATGAATCAAACTTAAACAGTATCAATAATGTTTACAATTTTATCACACTTTTTTCAAAATAACAATTGAGAATTGTGTTAAATAATAGTAATATATATGTTAATGTTATTGGCTATTAATAAACTGATTGTTTTACAATCATATTTTTATTATTTAGTCGGATAACGCTATAACATAACAACAACACACGGAGGAATAATTGATGAAACATTTACTTAGTCCACTGGATTTAAGTGTCAGTGAGTTAACAGATCTTCTTGATCTTGCCAGAGACATTTCAAAGGATCCTAAGAAATACAGTCACGTATGTGATGGAAAGAAATTAGCAACTTTATTCTATGAACCTAGTACTAGAACCCGTCTTAGTTTTGAGTCAGCAATGCTCAATCTTGGGGGTTCTGTATTAGGTTTTTCTTCTGCTAACTCAAGTTCAGCTTCCAAGGGTGAAAGTGTATCAGATACAATCAGGGTTATTTCATGCTACGCTGATATATGTGCCATGAGACATCCTAAAGAAGGTGCGCCTATGGTTGCAGCAAGCAAATCTTCCATTCCTGTTATCAATGCAGGTGATGGCGGTCATCAGCACCCAACACAGACACTTACAGACCTTATGACTATCAGGGAATTAAGAGGCTCTCTTGATAATTTCACTATCGGACTTTGTGGGGACTTGAAATTCGGCAGGACTGTACATTCACTCATCAACTCGCTTGTAAGATATAATAATGTAAAGTTCGCACTTATATCACCTAAGGAATTAAGAATACCTGATTACATACGGGATGATGTACTGGCTGCTAACAACGCTGAATTCATAGAGGTAGAAAGTCTTGAAGAGGCTATACCACAGCTTGATATACTTTACATGACACGAGTACAAAGAGAACGTTTCTTCTCAGAGGATGAGTATCTGCGTATGAAGGATTTCTATGTATTGGATTCTGCAAAGATGGCTCTTGCCAAGGACAATATGTATGTGCTTCATCCACTTCCTCGTGTTAATGAGATATCTGTCGAAGTTGATGATGATCCTAGAGCTGCTTATTTCAAGCAGGTACAATACGGCGTATATGTGCGTATGGCTCTTATAATGACACTCTTAGAACTTAACTAAGATTACTAAATAAGTTTAAATTTATATCATTTATATTTTTATATCATATGATGCAAGTGTCAAAAATATAAAAAGGTGTTTATGCGTGTGGAAAATTTCTTTTACCTGTGCCCCACTAAACACCGAAACCCAAATAAAGCAATAACATTTCAACAAAAAAATGTAACCATGTGAAAAATAATTCTTCACGCCCTTGATTTGTGTGCATGCGCACCTTACGCACACAAACCAGATAAGAGTAAAAACGTGCGCAGAAATGAGGATTATCATGTTAAATGTAGGACAACTTAACGAAGGATTCGTATTAGACCATATTGAAGCAGGAAAAGCTATGGATATATATAACAACTTAGGTCTTGGCAAGCTTGACTGCCAGGTTGCTATTATCAAGAATGCCAGAAGCAGTAAGATGGGAAGAAAAGATATCATTAAAATAGAAGGTGGCCTTGACCTTGTAGACCTTGATGCTATCGGATTCATAGACCATAATATAACTGTCAGCATCATTAAAAACGGAGAGATTGTTGAAAAGAAAACTCTTTCCCTTCCTAAGCAGATAACTAATGTTATCAAATGTAAGAACCCAAGATGTATCACATCTATAGAGCAGGAACTTGACCAGGTATTCATACTTGCTGACCCTGAAAAGCAGGTATATAGATGTAAGTATTGTGAAGAGAAGTACACTGGTAAATAATATATATAAACACAATAACGCAATAAAGAAAGCAGCAGATAACTTAAACATCGGTTATCTGCTGCTTTTTTACAACATATATTATATATTATCTACATGTGCCTATTCATTACCTATAAGCCTGAAGAGTAGGTGTTTTAACTATTTCCAGAGGCTCTTTTGCATAAGTTGATGTTGTCACCTTATATGTGATTTCTATTGTTTTTCCAGGTGCTAACATATAACCTAAGCTATAGGCTACTTCAAGTCCTTCATATTCCGAATATTGCATGTTAATATTTCTGTTAACTTCAACATCGCTTATTGTACCATCCATAGGTGCAAACAAGTGAATCTGACACTCCATATTACCATCATAGTTACCAAGAATATACGTACCAGCCTTATACATATCACTGTTTGTAAGACTATTTGTTATATCTACCTTGATATCATATGTTGAACTGCCATCTGCGTTATCTCTCTGGTCAAGTATCTCTGTATCCAGGTCTACAAACCATCCAAGCTTACATCCATTAGCTACGCTATAGAATATACCTGCCTCCGGCTTTGTCGAATCAAAATTAAGAGCTCCTGAACAACCTGCCTGTCTTACATATTCCTGTGCAGTATCATCTTCCATCCACATCATGATAGTTCTGTCTTTACCACCATCAGTAAATATTTTCGTATACTGTGCTATTCTGTTGGTATCAAAATCACTGACAAGCTTTTCCATTACAACCTTGGCTGTTTCAGCAAACAATCCATCTACATAATCGTTGCCCTTATCTGAGCTGATTCCGCTCTTATCACTTAAATATCTGTAATAAAGCTCCTTCTGTAACACTTCCGTAGCGTTATCACCATTAAGCTCTGTACCATCAGATAATGTTACTGAGCCTACATATTGAAGAACATTTTGGATAATAGCAGGAGTAAGTGATACAACGCCATCTACATCAACCTTGTTCTTATCCTCATAAGTATATGCCCATACTTCGGCTACTCTTTCAAAATCAGGGTTATATCCAGCATCTCTTGCAAATCTTAACCAGTCACTGTAAAGTTCATATTCTTCTGATGTAATATCAGCCCTGTCTGATGGAAAGTCGTCTAATACGTCATAAACTGTCTTAAAATCTTCAATTGAGAGCACACCATCTTCTATCCTGATAGTTCCCATAGAACCTGGGAAACCACCTGCTGCCCTTATCTCTGCCGTATTCTGTGCAACAAGGAGATATAACTTATCTTCTCCATGTCCTAAGAACTCCCTGCAGAGTGGAAGGTATTCATTGTTATCCTTATATGCCTGTGTAAGATCTGTGAGCTTCTGTGCATATTCGTTTATCATATCAGCTTTACCAGCTGGAAGTTTTACTTTTTTAAGTTTCAATGCAAGATCATCTAATCTTGGCACTACATCCTCTACAAGATCAAGATATGCATTAATAGTGCTTACGCTGAATCCATCACCTGTCTTAAGTTCTGACAAAGGATATTCCTCCATCACACTAAAAGCCGGCTTTAACATATCCCTTGATGCATCCTTAGCAGCACTCACAAGTATATTAGCAGAATCAACATACTTTCCAACAAATGGCATACGTGACAATGTTTTCCATCTCTTAGTTGACAATGTTTTATTCATTCTTGATAATGACTCATCAAGCATTGCTGTTTCACTTTCAGCACTTGTTATATCCTTTTCTTTAACGCACTCCACTATAGTATTAAGTTCTGTTTTAAGTACATTTACCTCTGCAAGCAGCCCTTTGGCATCATTAACATAACGAAACGCTAACAATGCTATTATAATGACCGGTATAAGTACTATAGCTATGTTTCTTACAATCTTTAAAATTCGTTTCTTTTTCCTCTTACTTCTCGAATTCATATCATTCTCCGTTTCTGCTATATATACACAATGTACATATCTTTTTGATTATTGGTTTCTATGCCTCTTTAAACACACAATATATGAGCAGCACTATAAGCCGGGTTATGTTCAGCCACTAACTGGCTGATGACGATCATCTATCTAGTCTTACTGTTACCAGTAAGCTCAAGCGACCTACCTAAAAGCACGACGGGCAGCCGTATTGCTTTATGTTTGGTCTTGCTTCGGATGGGGTTTACATAGCCAGTACTGTTACCAGCACTGCGGTAGTCTCTTACTCTGCCTTTCCACCCTTACCAATAGACTTAACACTAAAGTGTTAAGTCTATAACAATAGCAGCAAGCTGCTATTGTATGAGCAACGGGAAATACTAATGTAAAAAACATTAGTAAAAACCTCTTGCCCTGGCGGTATATTTCTGTTGCACTAGCCTTGGAGTCACCTCCACCGGACGTTATCCGGCATCCTGCCCTGCGAAGCCCGGACTTTCCTCACCTGTGGCATTCAACGCCAACAGCCGCGATCATCTGTGCTACTCATATCATTTACACATAAGTTAATATTATTATGTCAATCACTATAAATAAACATAAACATGATAACATAATATGATGTCAGTACTAAAAAACCTTATATTATGTCTTTATAACACCAATAACTTTGACATACTACCATATCAGTGATTGTATGTCAAAGTTATATTGTTAATTTTATATTTTTTTAATATGCATTTTCTGCGTTAATGTTTCTTATTATTTTATTTTATGAACATTGCATCCCCGAAACTAAAAAATCTGTATTTTTCCTCAACAGCCACCTTGTAAGCGTGAAGAACATTCTCCCTGCCTGCAAGTGCAGACACTAGCATGACAAGTGTTGATTCTGGCAGATGGAAGTTAGTTATAAGACAATCTATAGCTTTGAATTTGTAACCTGGATAAATAAATATCTCTGTCCATCCACTCTTAACCGGTATATGACCATTCTCATCAGCTACCGATTCAAGTGTTCTTGTACTTGTAGTACCTACTGCTATAACTCTGCCTCCATTAGCCTTAGTTGCATTGATAATATCAGCTGCTTCCTTATCAACCTGATAGAATTCTGAATGCATATGATGATCAAGTATATTCTCAACCTTAACGGGTCTGAAGGTTCCAAGACCAACATGAAGTGTAACCCTCGCAATCTTAACTCCCATATCTTCTATCTGTTTAAGCAGTTCTTTGGTAAAATGAAGGCCTGCTGTTGGTGCCGCTGCTGAACCTTCATGCTTGGCATATACGGTCTGATATCTGTTCTTATCCTGAAGCTTATGTGTTATATATGGTGGAAGTGGCATCTGACCAAGTTCATCAAGTATCTCTTCAAATATACCATCATATGTGAACTGTATAAGTCTGTTTCCTTCTTCTACTATATCTATTATTTCACCCTTAAGCTTTCCTCCACCAAATATTATCTTTGCTCCTACCCTGCACTTCTTACCAGGTTTAACAAGGACTTCCCATGTATCCTGCCTGTCTTCAAGTCTTTTAAGCAAAAGTACCTCTATAGCAGCACCTGTTCCTTCTTTTTCACCGATAAGTCTGGCTGGTATAACCTTTGTATCATTGATAACAAGACAGTCACCAGGCTTAAGATATTCTGTTATATCCCTGAATATCCTGTGCTCAATCTCTCCAGTATTCTTATCAAGTACCATAAGTCTTGAACTTGAACGATCTGAAAGAGGATCCTGAGCTATAAGTTCCTCTGGCAGATCATAATAAAAATCATGTAAATCCATAATATTCCTCTAGTTTTTCTTTTGACGTATCTATGCCCGAAGTTCTATTCCTGCATCGCTTAGGTCTTTGTATATCTTTTCCATAACAGGAGTGATATCCTTGTCCTCAAGTGTTCTGTCCTTTGCCCTGAATGATATAGAATAAGCCACTGACTTATATCCATCCTTAATCTGGGCACCTTCATATATATCGAATAACTTATAGCTTTCAAGTATCTTTCCAGCACGTTTTTCAATAATCTTCTCAACATTACCAACAAGAACTGACTTAGGCATAACCATACTGATATCCCTTGTTACTGCTGGGAACTTGGCTATACCCTTAAACTTCCTGTCAAAGCTTGCCATACCTGTTACTGTTGCAAGATCAATAACAACAAGATATGTTCTCTCACCTAAAGCATAGTTGTCTGCTACATCTGGATGTAACTCACCAATATATCCAATCTTAGTGCCATCATATATGATATCAGCCTGACGTCCTGGATGAAGGAATGAGATTCCTGCTGCCGGATCATATTCAGGCTTATTATTCATGCCTATTCTTTCAAGGAATTCTTCTACAACACCTTTCATAGAGAAGAAATCAACTTCACCGAATGCACCAAGAGTAAACATAACTCTTTCATCTGGAAGCTCATACTTGTCGTCAGCTGCAATGTACACTTTAGCTAACTCATACAGCTTAACATTCTTGTTACGTCTGTTAAAGTTAGTTGAAAGTGATGTAAGCATACCATTAACAGGAAGCGTTCTCATAATAGAGAAGTCTTCACCAAGTGGGTTAGATATTACAACTGTCTTTCTATACTTTGAATCTTCTGGAAGCTTAAGCTTATCAAACACCTTAGGACTCTCGAAAGAATATGTCATAGCCTGTGAGAAGCCTGTAAACTGTGCTACTTCTCCTGCCACATCTTCAATACTTCTTTCAAATGTAATCTTACCCATAGTTGTTGAACCCTTAGGAAGAGTTGTCGGAATATTATCATATCCAAAGAATCTTGCAACTTCCTCAGCGATATCTGCATCTCTGTTAAGATCCTGTCTGAATGTAGGTATTATAAGTTCATTAGTATCCTTATCATATTCCACTTCCAGTCTCTTGAAGTATTCAAGCATATCTTCCTTAGAAACATCTGTTCCAAGAAGTGCATTATACTTAGCTGGTTCGAAAGCTATTCTCTTCTTGACAACTGGAGCTGGATATACATCAACAACTCCACCAACAACTTCACCTGCACCAAGTTCTTCTATAAGGTCACATGCTCTGTTCATAGCTTCAAGTGCAAGCTCTGGGTCAAGTCCCTTTTCAAACTTTCCTGCAGCATCCGTTCTTAAACCTATCTTCTTAGAAGACTTTCTTATATTAGTGCCATCAAATGTAGCTGCTTCAAAGAGCATAGTCTTAACATCATCTGTTATCATAGAGTTTTCTCCACCCATGATACCAGCTAAACCAATAGCTTTATCTCCATCACATATAAGAAGTGCCTCTGAATCAAGTGTTCTTTCCTGTCCGTCAAGTGTTACGAACTTTTCACCCTCTGCTGCCTTTCTTACTATAATCTTCTTACCTGCTATAGTATCATAATCGTAGGCATGCATAGGCTGTCCGTATTCTGTCATAACATAGTTAGTGATATCTACTATGTTGTTTATAGGTCTTATACCTGCTGTCATAAGTCTATGCTGCATCCACTTTGGTGATGGGGCAAGCTTTATATTCTTAACAACTCTTGCTGTATATCTTTTACAAAGGTCGGATGCCTGTACATCAACCTTTATATAATCATTAACATTTTCGTCGTTGCCAACCACGTGTACTTCTGGTGGTGTAAAAGGCTTTCTGAATGTAGCTGCTGCTTCTCTTGCAATACCGAGTATGCTGTAGCAGTCTACACGGTTGTTAGTTATCTCATATTCAAATACTGTATCATCAAGTCCAAGATACTCTATAGCACTTGAACCTACAACAGCATCATCACCCAATATATATATACCATTCTCGGCTGCATCTGGATAGAATTCTCTTGAAGAACCAAGTTCTTCAATTGAGCACATCATTCCACACGATTCAACGCCTCTTAACTTACCCTTTTTAATCTTTATTCCATCCTCTGGAAGCGGACTTCCATCATGTCCTCCTGCAACACGTCCTCCATCAAGAACTACAGGAACCTTCTGTCCACTTGTTCCAGGAACGATATTAGGAGCTCCCGTTACTATCTGAACTGTCTCATCTCCAACATTAACCTGGCATACTACAAGCTTGTCTGCATCGGGATGTTTTTCTACTGAAAGAATCTGACCAACTACTATTTTCTCCAGATTCCTGTCAAGTCTGTTAAAACATTCTACCTTAGTACCTGAAAGAGTCATAGCATCTCTGAATTCCTGAT
>ERZ808240.827-NODE-827-length-39754-cov-15.769566_pt1 | contig 39754 bp, 34 predicted proteins | sample MGYA00521084_ERZ808240 | MGnify/ENA primary metagenome ERZ808240 (study PRJEB31516, sample SAMN03275571) | gut metagenome | biome: mammalia-associated habitat; material: feces | host: Papio cynocephalus | place: Kenya | collected 2012-08-06 ... | reverse complement strand
GAAAAGGTAGTTTCTACAGAAGATGTGATGGTGATATCGGAAAACTTAATGCAGAAAAATATTGAAGTGTACAAGGTGCTTGGTAAATGATTAAGTGTATAATTGGGAAATTTAAAAAGTAGAGTGTAAATGTAGGTTAAATTAATTGGAGAAAAATAATGATAACGTTATATGATTGGGCGATTATAAATGAACCGGAAATTTTAGAAGAATGGGACTATGAAAAGAATAAAGATATTGATATAAAGAAAATAGCATCACATTCATCCCAAAAAGCTTTTTGGAAATGTTCCCAGCATAAGCATAGTTATTCTGCAAGAATAGGAAAAAGAGTACAAGGACACAAATGTATTTACTGCTCAAACCGTGTAGTGTTAGAAGGATTTAATGATTTACAGTCACAATATCCTGAAATTGCATTAGATTTTGATGAGGAAAAGAATGGTTTTTCGGCTAAGAATATTACATATGGAAATACGAAGAAAATATATTGGAAATGCCATGTGTGTGGATGCGAATGGATAACATCAGCAGCACGAAGAACAAGAAATAACACGAAATGTCCTATGTGTGCAAAAAAGCAAAGTATAGCCAAGCGGAAGATTTTGCAGGTAAAAAAAACCGGGGGACTTCTAAAATATCCCCAATTGTTAGAACAATGGGATTACGAAAAAAATGGTGATGTGGATCCGCTTACGGTTAATATTAATGATAATAGAAATTTCTATTGGAAGTGCTTAATTGGACGACATTCTTTTCCATCGAAAATAGCACATAGAGTATTAAATAACAAGTGTCCATATTGTGAAGGAAAAAAGGTTTTAAAGGGCTTTAATGATATTGAAAGTCAATGTGAAAACGTGATGGTAGAATGGGATTACGAAAATAATCAAATTTTGCCAAGCGAAGTCATTTATACAGCAACAGCTCCAAAAATACATTGGGAATGCTGCTTTTGTGGACAGAAGTTTTGCACAGAACCTAGAAAACATAGAGAACCAGGATGCAAAATTTGTAAGCAGAAAATGCGCCACAAAAAGAAAAGATTGGAAAGAGTTTTAAATGAAGGGGAAATTGATAAGAATCAGTATTATGATATTTATTTAGATTGGGATTACGAAAAGAATAAAGAATGTGATTGGTTTTGGGAAGAAATGACACCAACGTTTACGAAAAAAGTATTTTGGCGATGTCATATTTGCAGATATTCATGGAAAACGTCTATGTATCGTAGAATACAAGAAGGAACAGGCTGCCCTGCCTGTAGCCATAAAGTGCTGGTACCGGGAATCAATGACTTGGAAACTGAATGCCCAGAATTAGCTATTGAATGGAGTAATAAAAATAATAAAAAAGCAAATGAAGTGATAGCGGGATCAGATAGAAAATATCAGTGGAAATGTCGGTTTTGTGGAAATGAATGGGCAGCATCTATACATAATCGGAGAAGAGAGGGCTCTAATTGTCCTAAGTGTAATGGTGCAAACACTTCCTTTGCAGAGCAGGCAATTTTTTATTATATAAAAAAGAATTGTTCGGATGCAATCAATCGGTATGTTGATAAAGATGTAAATAAAGAAATAGATATTTTTATTCCTACACTTAAGGTGGGAATTGAATATGATGGATATATTTTTCATAAAGATAAAAAAGAATTAGATGACCAAAAAACTCTGCTACTGCAAGAAAAGGGAATAAAATTAATTAGAATAAGAGAATATAAAAAAACAAAACTTCCAGCATTGGATGTTAAACCTTATTTATGTTGGGATTATTTGTATTCGTCAAAATATAAAGGATTAGATAAAGTGATTTGCAATATTTTGAAGAGTATTGGAAAAAATGAAGCAAGAGTTGATTCGTATTGTGACCGCTTCAGAATATTACATTCATATCGACGAAAGGTCCTAGAGAATAGTTTAAAAGCGTCAGAGTCGCCATGTTTAAAACTGTGGGATTATGAAAAGAACTATCCACTTTTGCCAAGTGAGATAAGTAAAGGATCGGGGATGGAAGTAAATTGGAAGTGTGATGTATGTGGTTTTGAGTGGAGAAATGCAGTAAATGCAGAGCGAAAATGTAAAGGATGTAGACGATGTAATAAAAGAGCGGCGAATCAAGAATATAGCATTATGTCTAAATATCCAGACATTATCGAAGATTGGATTGCAGAGATGAATGATAAGACCCCGGAACAAATATTGCCAGATACACATAAAAAATTTTGGTGGAAGTGTAGTATTTGTGGAAAGCCATATTTAGCAACACCTACGCAGTGGAATGCAGCAAGAAGATGTAGTGATTGTGGACAAGAAAAAGCAAGAGTGGCAAGATGCAAACCGGTTGCACAATATACGGAGAAGGGCGATTTAATCAAAGTATATGAATCTGCCAGAATTGCAGATCAGGAAACGGGAATCAGTTACAAGAGCATATCAAAAGCTTGTCACGAAAGCGGAAAAAAAGCTGGAGGATATTTATGGAGATTTTCTATTGTGAGTGAAGATTGAAATGCTATTGAAATCTTTTAAACAGTCAAAAATGAAAATACAAAGGCGGGAAAAATTGGATAACTATGTCCGTCACTTAAAGCGGTGGTTTGCACATAAAAAGGTATTTTTTCAAGAAAAAGATACCGAGAAAAATCACAAAAGGTGTTATATACTAAAAAGAAAAGTAATTACCGTTAAGAACGGAAAAAACAAAATGTGAGGGAGGACTTGACATGAAAAATAAAAAAACGTTAATAAAGGCAGTAAAGAGTCTTTTTTTGATTTTAGCAATGGCAGTGTGTGTAATTGGATTTAAGCCACTTGTCTGTGAAGCTTATACACCGAAAAGCCTTAATAAAGAAATCAAAAAAGTGACAAAGCAGTTAAAGACATTGGAAAAGAAGGATAAGTTACAATCGAAGGGATGTGTTTCTTTTTGGGGAACTATTATTAATAGAGATCCTCTAATTATAAAAAAAATTGGACTGACTCCTACATATTATTGGGTTAACAATCCACAAAACGTAAATATTACGTTAACAAATGTGACGGGAGACGCTATAGATACTGGAAAAACAAAAGTGTTTGAAGCAGGCGGATTAAAGTATACCTGTAAAGTCGTGAATGCAAAAAAGACAAATTCAAAATTGACTTCAAAAATTGTTTCACTAAGAAATAAATTGACAAGACTGAAAAATACGAAAAAGAATCGCTGGTTTATAACTTATGATAGTATTAACTTGGTAAAAGGGGCAAAGTATAATGCGACGTATAATGGATTCTGGTTGTACAAAGAAGCATATCCACAAAAATTATCTTTTTCATCAAGCAAAAAATCGGTTGCTGCTGTAAATAAAAGAACCGGTTTGATAACTGCGAAAAAACTGGGTAGTGCAACCATAACAATGAAAGCAAAAGCGAGTGGGAAAAAAGTTAAACTTAGAATAAATGTTGTGCCACCATCAATTAGATTTAAACAGGCAACATATGAATTTGGAGCAGGTGCATATAAAAAGACGGGAAACCTTGACTTCAATTATTGTAGCATCAGTAGAGACATCAATATATCAATCGGAGATACCAGTATTATATCATCAGCTGAAAAGACGGCAGAGGGCATTCGATGTACATATACTGGGAAAGTTGGTCAGACCACGATAACTTTAAAAATAAAAGAAGGAATGTCTGCAACTTGTACCGTAATTGTAAAAGAATCCAAAAATGAAGATTCAGAAAATGCAAAAAATTCAGTTACTGCAGTTGATCCAACTACACATACACATCAGATGAAAATGGAGTCAGACGACGATTATCATTGGGAACAGTGCGTTGTTTGTGGGGAAATACAGGGAAAAGAAGAACATATTTGGAATTGGGATGAAGAAGAGTCTTACGAAGCTACAGAAGATGAAGAAGGCTTGGCGGTGTATTATTGTAAGAAATGTGACATAAAAAGAGTATCAGAATTGCCAAGAAAACAACATAAATGCTATGATTATCTGAAAGTTGTTCCGGCGAAGGAAGCAACTTGTATAGAAGAAGGAAATGTAAGGTATTATAAGTGTACTTTGTGTAATACCTTGTATAAAGATAGTTATCCGTTAGAGGAAATTGAGGACCTGAGTGAGGTTACGGTTTCTAAAAAAGGACACAATTTTAGTGATAAATGGAACAGCGATGACAATTATCACTGGAAGACGTGTTTAGTTTGTGGTGCAATAGATGATTTGACGAAACAGCTTCATATATGGAATGATGGGGAAATTGTGCTTATGCCAACCGAAACAGAAAAAGGATGTATAAAGTATACCTGCATCGGATGTGGAAAAACACAAGAAAAGGAAATAAAGGCACTTGGACATAAATGTGCTAATCATTTGACAAAAGTAAATGAAAAAAATGCGACATGTAATAAAGAAGGAAATGTTCTTTACTATACTTGTGAATGTGGAAAATGGTATTATGATCAGGAAGCCAAGGAAGAAATAACGAATCATAATGATGTTATAAAAGCAAAAATTGCACATAGTTATGGTGGAGAATGGACAAAAGATGCAAATTATCATTGGAAAATATGTAGTGTTTGTGGCGAGGAGGATAAACAAGATCATACATGGGATGCCGGAGAAGTAATTACGGAACCAACGGAAACAGAGACAGGGCTTGTGAAATATACCTGTACCACTTGTGGAGAAACTAAGGAAGAAGAGATAAAAGCACTTGGGCATATATGTGCTAATCATTTGACTAAGGTGGAGGAAAAGGCTCCTACTTGTGAAGAAGAAGGAAATATTCATTACTATATTTGCGAATGCGGAAAATGGTATTATGACCAGAAAGCTAAGGAAGAAATAATGAATCATAATGATGTTGTAAAAGCCCAAATTGCACATAGTTATGGTGATGAATGGGAAAAAGATGAGGAATACCATTGGAGAGCATGTAGTGCTTGTGGAAAAACAGATGATTTAACAAAGCAAGAACACATATGGGACGCCGGAGAAGTAATTACAGAACCAACGGAAACAGAGCCAGGGCTTATGAAACATACCTGTACCACTTGTGGAGAAACTAAGGAAGAAGAGATAAAAGCACTTGGGCATATATGTGCTAATCATTTGACTAAGGTGGAGGAAAAGGCTCCTACTTGCGAAGAAGAAGGAAATATTCGTTACTATATTTGTGAATGCGGAAAATGGTATTATGACCAAGATGCCAAGAAAGAAATAACAAATCATAATGATGTTGTTGTTTACGGAGGCTTGTATAAAGAAGAAAATGGAGAGAAAAAACTCGTTTATACATGGAATGAGTTGATTGAAAAGAATATAGTTAATGTAAGTGATAAAGGAGACTATTATTGCAATTACACGCAGATTGATGAGATTAAAGGTGCCCATTTGATTATTCCAAAGGGAATAACAAGTATAGGAAAGGGGGCGTTTTATAATTGTAGAAATTTGGTAAGTATAAGCATTCCCAAAGGGGTGACAAGTATTGGAGAAAGCGCGTTTATGGGTTGCGACAATCTTACTAGTATAAGTATTCCAGAGGGAGTGACAAGTATAGGAAAGGGGGCGTTTTATAATTGTAGCAATTTGGTAAGTATAAGCATTCCCAAAGGGGTGACAAGTATTGGAGAAAGCGCGTTTGAGGGTTGCGCCAATCTTACTAGTATAAGTATTCCAGAGGGGGTGACAAGTATTGGAGAAAGCGCGTTTTATGAGTGTAGAAATTTGGTAAGTATAAGCATTCCCGAGGGAATAACAAGTATAGAGGGTTCTTTGTTTTCTCGATGTAATAAACTTACAAGTATAAGCATTCCAGAAGGAGTGATAAGCATAGGAGATGAAGCATTTCGGGCTTGTGGTGAGCTTACCAGTATAAATGTTCCGGAAAGTGTGACGAGCATAGGAGAGGGTGCGTTTTCTGTTTGTAGTAATCTTACCAGTATAAGTATTCCAGAAGGAGTAACAAACATAGGAGAGGGTGCGTTTTCTGCTTGTAGTAGACTGATAAACATTGAGGTTAATAGAAATAATAAAAGTTATCGGAGCGAAAACAATTGTATTATTGAACAAACACAAAATGTATTGGTAGCTGGATGTAAAACATCTGTAATTCCGGAAGGAGTAACGAGTATAGGAGATTATGCGTTTTATAGTTGCGATGAACTTACTAGTGTAAACATTCCAGAGGGAGTAACGAGTATAGGAGATTATGCGTTTTATAGTTGCGATGAACTTACTAGTGTAAACATTCCAGAGGGAGTAACGAGTATAGGAGATTATGCGTTTTCTGATTGCGATGGACTTACTAGTGTAAACATTCCAGAGGGAGTGCTTAGTATAGGAAAAGGTGCTTTTGTTAGTTGTAGTGAATTAACAAATGTAAGTATTTCTAGTGGAGTAGTAAGTATGGGAGATAACGTTTTCAACGCATGTTGTAAACTTACCAGTATAAACATTCCAGAGGGAGTGACAAGCATAGGGAATAATGCGTTTGATGGTTGTAGAGAATTGACCAATATAAATATTCCTGAAAGTGTGACGAGCATAGGAAATCAAGCATTTTATGGCTGCTATAGACTTACAAGTATAAGTATTCCAGAAAGAGTAACAAGTATAGGAAATCAAGCATTTTCTGCATGTTATAGTTTGGTAAGTATTATTGTTGATAAAAATAATAAGAATTACCGAAGTGAGAATAATTGTATTATTGATTGCGAGCAAAATAAATTGGTAATTGGATGTAATGCAACAGTAATTCCGGAGGGAATAACGAGCATAGGAGAGTCTGCGTTTTGTGGTTGCGATGGACTTACTAGTGTAAATATTCCGGAGGGAGTAACGAGTATAGGAGATTATGCGTTTGATCGTTGTAGAGAATTGACCAATATAAATATTCCTGAAAGTGTGACGAGCATAGGAAATCAAGCATTTTATGGCTGCAGTAAGTTGACAAAAATAGAGTGGAAAGGCAAAATTTACACTTCTGTAGATTCCTTCTTGAGCGCATTTTCGCAGTCGAATGGCTAAAGGAATGAGACCGTTTCAAGTTTTGTGTAAACACAAAAACTGACATAAGATTAATTGATAGTTACTAAGAGCAGAGACCAGATTTGGGGTTCTCTGCTCTTGGTTTGTTGTATGTAAATATAAAAAAGAACTTAATATTTGGCATGCTCAATAAATTCTTCCAATTCTTCTCGTGTAATTCGCCATTGAGAACCAATTTTAAACCCTTGCAATCTTCCATCATGAAGCATAGTTAAGAGATTATTTTTCCCTATATGTAGGATATGTTGACATTCTTTAAAGGTCATAATAGGTGGAATTTCTTGTTTCATAATTTTTGTTGTCCTTTCCTTGTGTTCAAAAAAATAGTTTAATGTATCTTTATAAAGTTGTTTATAGTTTAAGGGAGTTTTTGATGAAAGAACATTAATTGAACCTCCAAAATGCAAGCATTTCTGCTTTTTTGACTGATATATTATCTCTTTGAAGTTTAGCGAAAGGAGGGTAATCACTTGAAATTACCAATTAAAAAAGTTCTGGAGTATGCTGCAAATGGAATTGCAGTAGTTATTACAGCTCTGGATGCTTATGTAGAGTATCAGAAGTTTCAAAAGAAAACAAGAAAAAAATTAAAGAAACAACGAAAGGAAGGTAGATTTGATGCAAGATAACTTTACAATGAGAAAACCAACCTGGAAAGGTCTTGGTGTAAACGTAACAGAGGCACGATCCTCTAGAGAGGCACTTACCATGTCGGGGTTGGACTGGTGTGTTTATCAGCAAACGATGACCGCAGACAATGGAATCCCGATTACCGGATTTCGAGCAAACTTAAGAAATACGGACGATTTTCTGCTTGGCATTGTGACGGACAAGTACAAGGTGGTGCAGAATCACGAAGCTTTTGCATTTACCGATGCATTGCTCGGACAAGGTGTTCGGTATGAAACCGCCGGCATGTTGCAGGACGGCAGGAAAACATGGATCTTAGCAAAACTGCCACAACGATACCAGATGATGGGTGATTGGATTGACCCGTATCTGGTATTTTTTAATTCCCATGATGGAAGCGGAAGTATCAAGGTAGCCCTTACTCCGATTCGAGTAACCTGTCAGAATACGTTAAATCTTGCTTTGCGGAAAGCAAGCCGTATCTGGTCTACAAAACATACCGGGCAGATTCAGTCACGGATAGATGATGCGATGGACACGCTCTTCCGGGCAGAGACGTACATGGACGAACTGAATCAGGAAGTCAATCGCTTGGCAGATATTATGTTTAATGACAGTGAGGTATCGGAACTGGTTGAGCAGTTGATTCCGCTTCCGAAAGATGCCACTTCCCAGCAGGAGAAAAATGTAACCAGATTGCGAAATGACTTACTGGCTCGTTATTACAAAGCACCGGATTTAAAGGCATTATCAAACAATGGTTACAAATTTATCAATGCTGTTTCTGATTTTGCGACCCATGCAGAGCCACTTCGAAAGACAGATTCCTACCAGGAAAATCTGTTTGCTAAAACCTTGGATGGCAATCCATTGATCGACAAGGCACACCGCATGATCTTGAAAGCAGCATAACAAACACTAAGAAAACAGGAGGTTTTTATTATGACATCAAAAAACTTTTATGACACACTTACAAGCAAATTGCAGGAACAGCTTGGTCCGGAATGGACAACGGAGCTTTGCACAGACATTTTAGCGAACAATGGGAAAAAGAAAATTGTTATTGCGATTGGCAGACGTGGAACAACGATATATCCGAGCATTTCTATCGAAGCATACTTTGAGCAATACATGCATGGCAGAGAGATGGAGCAAATTATCGAAGAAATTTTAGCTACGTTACAAAAAGCCATTACAGATATTCCGAAAGATGCCCTTTGCTGGGTGGAGGACTGGGAAACGGTAAAAAATTCTATCTTTTTCCGTTTGGTATCGAAAAAGAAGAATAAAGAATATCAGAATACCATGGTATATGAAGAATTCTGCGATCTGATGGCAATAGCTGTTGTTCAGGTTTTCTCAGATGCTAAGTCTGTTAAAACGATGCGTGTTACCAAGACATTGCTGTCACACTGGAATGTGTCAGAAACCGAGGTTCTCAAGGCGGCACGACAAAATACAGAGAGTCTTTGTCCGGGAAAAATTATGAATATGCTGGGAGTGATTTCCGGCATGTTAGAGCCATCTGAAAAAGAATTATTTCCGGATACGGAAAAGATTCCACATGATATGTATGTCCTTACCAATATCAATCAGGTAAACGGAGCAACCGTTATGATGTATGATTCCTTTTTAAAGAGATTGCATCAAAAAATGGGTACGTTCGTTTTGTTACCGAGCAGTATTCATGAGGTGATTGTATATCCTTTTGATAAGAACAGTATGTCATTTTATGAATATCAGCAAATGGTTATGGAGATTAATCAGACTTGTGTTTTGGAAGAAGAGGTACTTGCAGACAGCGTTTACTTGTATGATGGAAACCAGATTCTGCTGGTGGCTGATGAGAATGGAGTGTATTACAATGAAGACGATTTCAACAATTAGTACCAAAGATATGACCCATGAAGAATGGCTGCAAGCTCGCAAATCTGGTATCGGTGGAAGTGACGCGGGAGCCATCTGTGGGTTGAATCCCTACACCTCTCCTCTTGCGGTTTATCAGGATAAAGTAAGTGAAACGGTTGAGGAAAAGGACAATGAAGCCATGCGGCAGGGACGTGATCTGGAGGATTATGTTGCCAGACGCTTCATGGAAGAAACGGGAAAAAAGGTGCGACGTGCCAATGTCATTTACAAAAGCACCGAAAATCCGTTTATGTTTGCCAATGTTGACCGGCTGATCGTAGGCGAAGATGCCGGACTTGAATGCAAAACGGCATCTGCTTATTCTGCTGATAAATGGAAAGACGGTCGTATCCCGGAATCCTATCAGATACAATGCCACCATTACATGGCAGTTACAGGAGCTAAGGCATGGTATATTGCAGTTGTGATTCTGGGAAGAGGATTTTTGTGGCAGTGCATTGAGCGGGATGAAGAACTGATTCAAAATCTTATTTCCATTGAGAAAGATTTTTGGCAGAACCATGTGATTCCGCGGATTATGCCCGAACCGGACGGCTCCTCTTCTTCCGAAGAATTGATTCAGCAATATTTTGGCAAAGCACAACTTGACAAGGTGATTCCATTGACCGGCTTTGATGAACAATTGAAGCGGAGAAATGAGATCACGGAACTCATAGATAAGCTCGACACGGAAAAGAAAACCATTGAGCAGAAAATCAAAGTGTTTATGCAGGATGCAGAAGTGGCGGAAAATGACCATTACCGTATTTCGTGGAAAAACAGTACAAGCAACCGTATCGACACAACACGGTTGAAAGCCGAGATGCCGGATGTCTATACCCACTTTTGCAAATCCACACAAAGCCGCCGTTTTTTGGTAAAAACGGTATCGTAACAATAACACACAGCGTTGGTACTTCGGTATCAGCGCTTTTTCTTTTTATATAGGAAGGAATTCAGTATGGATGTAAAAAACGAACTGGCGAAGAAAGCCGAAAATACAGGAAAAGTGAAGCTAACAAAGAGCATGTCGATTGCTGACATGATTAAGACACTCAAACCGGAGATTGCAAGAGCATTACCAAGTGTTATCACTCCCGAACGATTTACGAGGATGGCATTGAATGCTCTGAATAACACTCCGAAGCTGGCAGAATGTACACAGATGTCATTTCTTGCGGCACTGATGAATGCCGCCCAGCTTGGACTTGAGCCGAATACTCCGCTGGGGCAGGCATATCTGATTCCCTATAAAAACAAAGGGGTTTTGGAATGTCAGTTCCAGATTGGCTACAAAGGAATGTTGGACCTTGTGTACCGTAACGAAATGGTACAGACCGTTCAGGCGCAGGTTGTCTATCAAAATGATGAGTTCCATTACGCACTTGGTTTAAATGGGCGGCTGGAACATATACCCACGTTAAGAGACCGCGGGGAACCGTATGCTTTTTATGCGTTGTTTAAGTTAGAAAACGGTGGGTATGGGTTTGAAGTCATGAGCAAAACGGATATAGATGCCTTTGCCTTGCAATACAGTAAGGGAATTTCTTCGGAATACTCTCCTTGGAAAACGAATTATATCGATATGGCTAAGAAAACGGTTATTAAGAAAGTCTTGAAGTACGCACCGCTGAAAACGGAGTTTCAACGAGCTTTGTCCAATGACGAGACAATCAAAACCCACTTTGCCGTAGATATGTCGGAGGTGGAACCGGAGACGGTGATTGATATGGAAGAAGGTGAAGTGCTTGAAAGTGCTTCTTAATACAGAAAGTATGGTGCGGTTCCGTATTCGCCGGGAATACAACCGTTTTCAGTATCAGATGCTGAAGAAAAAGAAAGAAGAGATCATGGAGAAATGTGAAAAGATTCGTTTTTACGGATGTATCAAAGAGTTCTTTCAATACAATGAAGGCATTTCACAGGAAATCTTCTCTTTCTTAAGCAAGCAGAAGGACATCATTCATTCAATGTGGGAAATCTATCTCAAATATGAGCAGTTTAGCTGTGAGAGCTGGGACCAGATTGAGGAATTGATTGGATTTTGGATGGTTGGGTAAAGTAAGTCCCTAAATGTATACTTTTTGGGACGTGTAAAAAAGTGATAAAAACGAGTGCCAAAATGCATGGATGCGAATTTTTGGGAAGTCCCAAATGATATCTATGCATTTTGACACGTTTGTTCTAGGAAGGAAGTGTAAACTTGAGATATGGTTATCATAGAACCAGTACAAAAGAACAACATCTTGATCGAGGTGTTGCTGAGATAACGGAATACTGTAAGAAAAATTGTTTGAAATTGGAACGTATCTATACAGATCAGCAAACAGGAAAAAATTTTAACAGACCAAGATATCAAGTGTTAAAAGAAGATGTTCTTCGTTCTGGAGATGAACTGATTATTACAGAAGTTGATCGACTGGGGAGAAATAAGCGAGAGACATTAAGGGAGTTACAGTTTTTCAAGGATAATGATATTCGGGTAAAAATCCTGGAACTGCCAACAACGTTAATGGATTATTCAAAGTTGGAAAATAGCATGGCTCAAATGTTGATGGAAACAGTCAATAACATGCTTATCGAATTGTATGCTGCAATGGCACAATCGGAAATCGAAAAAAAGGAAAAGCGTCAACGAGAAGGTATAGAAGCTAAAAAGTCTCGTGGAGAGTGGGAAAATTACGGGAGACCGCGAAAAATGAAACAAGTTGAATTTAATCAATACTATCAGCAGGTTTTAAAAAGAGAAATTCGTCCGTTTGAACTTATGAGAAAATTAGGGTTGGCTCAATCAACTTTCTATCGTTATAAGAAAGAGTATGAAAATGGAAAAAAATAATATCTAATTGATGTATCCGTGTATCCGCGTGATTTGACATATATATGTTACAATTGAGAATGTGCGTAATCTCGATATACATTGATTATTATATATAAAAAGTTTAATCCGGATACGTGGATACATTCAATAAATAATGAAGACTCAATCATACATTTGTTTGTATTTATCTTTGTATTTTTTATAACAGGCTTCCCCCTCGTTTACAAAATCTTCAAGAGTTCTTGAGGCAAGTGTTAGTAGTGATAGTTCAGATTTGAATTCTTCGTAAAGCGAAAAAAAATCACTTTTTGAAAGTCTATTTCTTGTGGTACGTTCGTGTAATTGATAAAGTTTTTTACGTATACGATGATAATCCTTGTTAAAGCCTTTTGCAATATATCGTAAATATTTGGCTTTTTCACCACACTGGGGACTACAATATTTTGAACGATTTCTTTCGGAAAATATATTCTTGCATTGATGGCATCTTTGGAACTTGAGGTTTGTTTCTTTTAAATTCTCTAGTGTGATAAAAAATATTTGGAATAAAAAAGTGGTTTGGTATTTTGTGAATGAAAGTATTTTGTCAGGACAGTATTCCTTTTTGATTGGATATTGAATTTTTTTAAATTCAATTTTTTTCCAATCAAGATTGTTATCATCTGGAAAATATATTTTGTCAAACTGAAAAATGCTTAAAAAGGCAATGTCATTATCAAAAGGAGAGTATGAGGTGTGTGGAGTATATGTTTGATTGGAAGCTTCATAGATTTTTTTTGACATTTTTTCCAGAAAACAAATGGATTCAAAAGATTTTGTTTTGAACTCTTTTATTAGATTATGTGAATATTCTTCGGCAGATATATCATTTAAATTTGGAGATAAGTTTTCGGACAAATTTAGTGAAAATAGTTTGTTATCATCTTTGTTAAAGGTTTTCAAATAGAAAGAAACAAGACAAAAGTCTGTTTCGGAGAGTTCCTCTTCCAAACAGGATGGATATTTAGTATAATATTTATCAATAAATGACATAAACATTTCTCGAAAAAGATATGAAAAAGTCAAAGAAAAAGGGAGAAAAGACACAATTTCTCGAAAATTATTGTGCAGCATCTTCCAATCTATTTTGAGATGAGTTGACTTATTGCACAAGCAGGTTACCAATTCGTCGACTTGTTTATCAAGAGTCTGTCTATATTTTTTTAAGTTATCTAAATTATTAACTAGAGATAAAAATTCTTGTGCACCATAGTTTTTTAAGACTAAATTATTATTTGATGAATTTACATCACTATTTTTAGTAGTTCTATTGTATTTAGATATGTCTTTCACTTTTATGTATAAATTTTGTAAGTCCTTATCAATAAATATCGTTTCAGTTAGTTCTAGCATTGTTTTCCTTTCGTGTCATACGGTTTTTGATATAAAAAAAGTATAACAAGAACTACAGACAATGTCAAGAACATGATGTATATTAGAAGCAAACAATCCGGATTGGTTCTTCATTGAAACTTCTTTTATGAAGTCAAAATGGAACGTTGTAACTTAATAACAAGAAGGTTATAAATTGTACCTTAAAAGTTGTATATGCACATGAGAAAAAAATAAGAGATTTTCTTGTTTATATGTCAGTTACAACTTTGTAAAATTTGCTCCAACTGTATGGAGGTGAAAAAATAGTTGGTAGCTTGGTAAAAGAATGTTTTTGTATTTATATTTGTTGGGAGGTGGTTGAAGGCTTGCAATATATTAAAGAACAGTTAAATTTACAATTAAAAATGGAGGTTTAAAAAATGAAAGACGAATATTTTTTCGAAAAAGAAATAGAAAGAGTTAAAAAGAAAGGAGGAAGCGGCTATCTTTGTTTCGGCAAGTACGAACATAAAGCAATCCTTACGATAAATAGTTGCAAAGAAATAATTAAGGATTTCGACATAATTGTTGAAACAGATACGACAAAAATAGAAAATGCAAAAGATTTTAACTTCTCTTTTATTATGAAAAGTGAATGGAAATTTGTCTTGAAGATAGACGGGCAATATTTTTATAGTGGATATAAAGAGGAGAATGAATTGCAACGTTTACTTGTTTATGCAAAAAGTGAGCATATGGCTTTTCTATTTTACTTTGACGTAAAAAAAGGAATACTACCATTTTTGGATCTAGACGTGAATATAGATGACATGGAGGTGGAACCGAGATTGCTTGAAAAGTACCAGCAAAAAGAGGTAGATGCAATTACAAATCTATATCATATAGTAAATCCTGTATAAAAACAAAAAAGGGTCTGTAGTTCATTTTAGCTACAGACCCATGAAAGGAGAACAAAAATGAAAAATATTAAAAAAAATAAAAACTTTGTGGATACAGGAAGGAAGAATAAAAATGAAGCTGCTGAGTACTTAGCTACAAGAAAGAAAAACCATAAAGGAATTACTGACCTTGGAGATAAGGGAAGCTGGAATAATGACCAAGCTAATGAATGCTTATCTGTAAGAAAGAGAAACCACAAAGGAATTACTGACCTTGGTGATAAAGGAAGTTGGAATAATGACCAAGCTGCTGAGTGCTTATCTGCAAGAAAGAGAAACCACAAAGGAATTACTGATCTTGGAGATAAGGAAAGCTGGAATAATGACCAAGCTGCTGAGTGCTTATCTGCAAGAAAGAGAAACCACAAAGGAATTACTGATCTTGGAGATAAGGAAAGCTGGAATAATGACCAAACTACTGAATGCTTATCTGTAAGAAAGAGAGGTTGTGTAAATTCTGTAGATGAAGATTATATGGATAAGAAAAATCTTTCTAATATAGAATATATACGTCCCAAGACAGGAAATCAAGAACATTTTTACAATAATTTTAAAGATGAAATTACTAGAATGATTGAAAAGAAGCAAAAAGTTGAAGCAAAAGAGTTGTCTAGCAAAGTGGAGAATTGTCAAGAGAATATTATTGGTGAGTCTTTGCAAATTGCAAAATCTGACCATAACGTAAACGTTAATGATGTTTGTAAAACAAAATCAACCTCGAAAATATCTAATACAAAAGAAATGGAAACACAACCGGCATATGAATTGGCGAAAAGATTTAGGAGGTGTAATTGTATTTTCATGGATAGTGGAACTTTAAGAGTTTATAGAAAAGGTGCTTATGTGCCGATTGATTTATGTTCATATCATATGTTGATTGAACAAATGCTTACTAGTGGGGAGATTATTATGAAGAGGCGTCCCACGGTTAAGGAAATTAAGGATTCGTATGCCCATTTGTATGCTGAATTATCAGGCAATAAAAGTTCATTGGCGAGAAAGATAAAGGAAGATGAAAACAAAATGGTGTTTCAAAATGGTATTTTTGATACTGTAAAGCAAGAAATAAGACCATTGTCTCCCAAATATATAGCATTTATTCCGTTACGTGCAAAGTACTTACACGACAAAAGCATATCTACGCCAGTATTTGATGGATTTATACAAAATTTGGATGAAACAGGTCAGGAATTTTCGGTCATAAAAGAGCTGCTATTAAATGTATTGGGGTATATTTCGATTGGTAATCATTCTGGAAAATGTTTTTTTTATTTGGCGCCAGCTATGAATAGTGGGAAATCGTTGTTTGCTAAATTTATTCAAGAGATATTTCCGGAAGAGATGGTGTCAACAGAATCAATGAATGACCTTAATCAAAGGTTTGCTATGGCTGATATTGAAAAAAAAGCAATTTGTATTTCTATGGACTTAACTGGTACTACATTATCGAAGGATGCTATAGCGCGTATTAAAAATATAACAGGAGATCGGAGAGTTACTGTCGAACAGAAATATATGCCTAAAAAGACGGTTGTTCATAATTGTAAATTTCTTTTTGGAAGTAATCATTCAATAAAAATATCGGGTACTGATCCAGCATTTTGGGAACGTGTTGTCCTAATCCCATTTATAAAGTCTATTCCGAGGGAAAAACAAGACATGAATTTGGTGGACAAGTTACTAAAAGAAAAGAATGAGATTATGACGCTTGCTGCGCGGAGTGTTAAAAGATTAATTGATAATAAGTTTATTTTCCCAGAAACAAGTATAGCAAAGTTTATGAAGAATAAATGGATGGGAAATGTAGAAAACTCAGTAATGGAGTTTGTGGAACATAGGTGTGAATTACAAACAGATAGTTATGAATTTACGATTGATCTGTATGATCAATATAGGAAATTTTGCAATGATTTTTCTCGCGAACCTATTGTGAAGACAGAATTTGCGAAAGAAATTGTACGCGAGTACAAACTAAAACAAGGAAAAAGAAGAAAGCATGGAAATCCTAGGAATGGTTTTTTTGGTATCAAAATTAAAGATACTATATCCGAAAAATGAATTTCCTAAGTTATTCAGTATCCACAAGAGTCATATGTAGAAACACATAGAAAGGAGATTTTTATGACGTACGATATTAAGAAACAGGTGGTAGGCGTAGACGTGGGAAATGGTACAATTTGTACTGCCAGAAAGCAATTTCGAGCTTCAATCAAGGAGATGGAATCTGCTGTGGCAGAGCATAAGGCGGTAATTGATGGAGTAAGTTATGTGATCGGGGAAGGAACTTGGACATACAAAGTTGATCGAACCATTGATGACGATGCAAAACTCATCACACATTATGCCGTTGCTTGTGAGTTGTTGGCAAGAAATTTACAACCGGGCAAATATGAGATTACCTTGGGAGTTGGTTTGCCATTTCAACATTGGGCATCATTGAAAGGCTCGCTGAAAGAGTACTATCGAGATTGCAAAGAACATACGGTAACCGTTGATAGAAAAACATATTGTTTTGAGTACAAATCTGTAGCAGTAATGCCGCAGGGGTACTCTGCACTTGTTGGTAAACTTAATGACTTGAGAAATAGAACGGTTGTACTGGCAGATATTGGGGAAGGAACCTTGGATGTTGTCTTATATGAAAATGCTGTACCAAAAGAAACTTGTTCGTATACAGATGAGTATGGTGTTGAGAAATGTTTTCAGATGACTCAACGAATCTACAAAGATAAAGAATTGAAAACATTATCGAGAAATCAATTCGAGCAGGTTATAACAGGTAACTGTAAGCCATCACATAATCTTATGGAATGCGTTACAAAAGCGGAAAGAGAGTATTCAAAAGAACTGATGAATATTCTTGTTCAAGGTGGCTATAATTCAGATCTAATGTCCCTTATTATTATGGGAGGTGGTGCAAATATCGTTAAACAATATGGCGGTGAAGAGTTTGCACAAGCGGAGTACATCTTGGATCAAAAAGCTAATGCTCAAGGGTATGAAGAGTTTTTGCGACAGTATAAAGAAGGAAGGTGAGAATGTGGATGACTCTAATATTAAGAAACGTTCCTTGCGATTTAATATGAAAAAAACTACGCACAAACAGGCATATGAAATGCTTGAAACGGCTGAATGTTCAGGAAATCAGCTTATTATTGATGCGTTATTGTATTATCGCAAAAATTATTTTGTAAAAGATGGCTTCTCGGCAATGGAATCTGTTAATTATAATGAATCAAATGATTCGGATATGAAAGCAGATCTTAATTATGTTTACGTAAGTGATTAATGGTGCGAAAACGGTGTCAAAGTGGTATAAAAATGACATTAAAATAAAGAGTTATCTGAAATAGTAGTGTCACATAGATGCCGCTATGACACCAATTTGGTTATTGTTATGCAGAATTTATATTACCCGGAAAAGGAGGAATAGCAGATGGAGAAATGTACAATGACCCCAGATGAATTAGCGGAGTATCTTGGAATTGGTAGAAGCAGCGCCTATAAGCTGATTGGTGAAGGGCAATTCACGACAGTAAGGGTAGGGAGACGAATTTTGATTCCTGTTCAAAACGTGAATCGCTGGCTTGATGGCGAAAGCAACCAGACCAAGGAAAATTAAAAAAAGTTAAGTGCCTTAGCTCTTATTTGGGCTAAGGCGTTTTTAAGGAGGAATTGTATGGCAAGTGTAAAAAAACGCGGTGATAAATATTACGTAATTTATTACTATAAAGATCCTGATACGAAAGAGCAAAAACAAAAATGGGAATCTTTTGTTACAGAAGGAGAAGCTTACAAGAGAAAAATTGAAGTAGAAAATCAGATGAATGACAATACTTTTATTCTTCCAAGAACTACGACGGTTTCGGAATACTTGGATTCTTTTGTGAAATTATATGGAACAACAAAATGGGGCGCAAGTACATTTAAGTCCAACACGGCACTGATTAGAAACTACATCTCTCCTATAATTGGAGATATGAAGTTACAGGAGTTAAATCGTATGGCGATTGATTCTTTTTATAAGAAGTTATCACAAACAGAATATGTGGAATATCGTGGAAGGAAACCAGAAGGTTTTTTGAGTGCGTCTGTTATAGAAAAAATAGCACATTTAATGTCTACTGCTATGAAACAAGCGGTACAATGGGAGATTATCAGTAAAGATCCAACGATTGGAGCTTTGCGGGAAAAACCGGCAAAGGTGGAACGTAGTATCTGGAATACAGATCAGATAAAAAAAGCACTGGATAATTGCGAAGATAATCGGTTGTATCTTGCGATAAATCTTAGTTTCGCATGTAGTTTGCGTCTTGGAGAAATACTGGGACTTACATGGGATTGTGTGCATATCTCGGAACAGGAAATTGCTTCTGATGGAGCATGGATTATGATACAAAAAGAATTAACCCGTGTTAATATGGATGCCGTAAAGCAAATTGGAGAAAAGGACATTTATCAAATTTTTCCGACTACAAAGTACAATGCTACAACACGTATGGTTTTGAAAAAGCCAAAAACCGAAAGTTCAATTCGAAAGGTGTGGCTGCCTAAAACACTGGCAATGATTCTACTGGATTGGAAAAAGAAGCAGGAAGAATTGAAAGATTTAATTGGAGATGCCTTTTCGGACTATAATCTCGTTGTTACCCATAATGATGGCAGACCATGTGATTCGCAGGTTATTGAGCATGGATTCAAACGATTGAAAGAAAAAGCGGATCTTCCTGATGTTGTTTTCCATTCCTTGCGGCATAGTTCGACCACCTATAAATTGGGATTGACGCATGGAAATATCAAAGATGTGCAAGGCGATACCGGACATGCTACGGCACAAATGGTAACAGAAGTGTATTCTCATATTATGGATGAGAGTAGAAAAGAAAACGCAATGAAATTTGACGAAGCATTTTATAAACAGCCGGATCTTCGCTCATCCATGCACAATAAGCAAGAGGATTCAGAAGAATTTGATGTTAGTAAATTGCTTAAAGCGGTACAGAAATCCCCTGAATTGAAAAATGCTTTAAAGCAATTACTGGCGGAATAGGGTGAAGAAAAATCGTTGTTTTAGTAATAGGCTAAAACAACGATTTTACCTTAGTATGGTTTGTTAATACGTTCTAGTAAAAGATTGAGATACCTTTCGCTAATGTGTCTGCTGGAATTACGTAAATATTCAACAATCTCAACTATTTCTGCCTTTGAAATGTACTCGCTCTCAAAAGAGGCAAGTAAAAGTCCAATGGTTCCCATAATTTTAATTCCCATTTGTTCTGCTACTTGGCGCCCTTTGGCTTCGTCAATGAGAAGCAAATCAGCATGTGTGTCATCCGATAGAATAATGGCTTCACTTTCGCCAATATCTAGTCCGGTTGCTCTACGCAAAAGATTTACTGCGCGGTTATCGGATGTTTTTTTGACATGGATAAAAGGGCATTTCTTTATTTGGTTACTTTCAGATTGAAATTTTGGATTAGAAGTCAGTTCAACATAAACAGCCTCTGGTATTTGAATTTCTCCAAAGATTTTTTCCAATAAGTCTAAATGCCCAATTTTCATGAGAGTAATTAAAGGTGTGGTGTCAGATATTACAATCATACTACTGCTCCTTTTAACGAATGAAAGGTTTCAAGGTCTTTGTCAAGTTCATTCATAGTCAAGTCAAAATATGGAAATCCAAGATTTGCATATAAATCAATCAAATCAAGTTTTGATATTCCCAAGATTTCCGCTGCACGCCCGTGAGAAATTGTTTTGTCTAAAATATAAGGGTACAAGAGAATTGCATTTTGACGTAGTTTATTATAGTTATTTACGTATGGTTTCATATCTTCAGGTATTTCCAATTGAATTGTTACCATATTCATGATAAGTCACCTCCATAAAGTTTTTTTAATTTATATTTTGTATTATACCCCTAAAAATGGCAAAAGTCTACTCATCTTTACCATTTTACACTAACAAAAATAGGAACAAAAAAAGCACCATAAAATACGAAAAAAGACTTATCATAAAATAACTATATTAGCAAAATGCCATTTTTTATTAGCAGAAGTTTCGAAAAATAACATTTCCCATATTAGCAGAATGGAAAATAATGGTTGCAAAAAGTGTAAAAAGAAAACCGTTGGTGCAGAACTTAAAAAGTGTCAAACCAACGGTTTTTAGCGTTCCCGAGAGGATTCGAACCTCCGACCTACCGCTTAGGAGGCGGTCGCTCTATCCAGCTGAGCTACGAGAACAGATGGCTCCCAAGGAAATGTTATACTGCCCCTTAGGAGGGGGCTGTTATATCCATTTAACTATGAGAGCATGCCGGCTCGAATCCTTCGAGCCGGAATATCAAAACACATAAATCTTTTACAGATATTTCTTCAGTAGATTCACTTTGTCAAGTTTCTCCCAAGGGAGGTCGAGATCGTTGCGGCCGAAGTGTCCGTAAGCTGCGGTAGCCTTGTAGATTGGGCGGCGCAGGTCGAGCATCTGGATGATGCCGGCTGGACGAAGGTCGAAGTTCTCGCGGATGATATCGACTAACTTGTCTTCGGAAAGTTTGCCGGTGCCGAATGTGTCGATGCGGATCGAAGTCGGAGAAGCGACACCGATTGCATAGGAGAGCTGGATTTCAGCTTTGTCACAAAGGCCGGCTGCTACGAGATTCTTTGCTACGTAGCGGGCTGCGTATGCGGCAGAACGGTCTACTTTCGTGCAGTCCTTACCGGAGAAAGCACCGCCGCCGTGGCGTGCCCATCCACCGTAAGTATCGACGATGATCTTGCGGCCGGTCAGACCACTGTCGCCATTTGGACCACCGATGACAAAACGTCCCGTTGGATTGATATAATATTTTGTGTCATCATCCAAAAGTTCTGCAGGGAGAATTGGATCAATGACTTTTTCGCGGATGTCTTCTTTGATCTGATCCCAGCTGACATCTTCGCTATGCTGGCTCGAGATGACAACGGCATCGATGCGGGAAGGGTTTCCGGATTTGTCGTATTCTACAGTAACCTGGGACTTGCCGTCCGGACGCAGGTAAGGAAGAGTTCCGTCTTTGCGGACCTTCGATAACTGGCGGGAAAGGCGGTGAGCCAGGTGGATCGGATATGGCATGTATTCGTCGGTTTCGTTGGTAGCGTAGCCGAACATCATACCCTGATCGCCGGCACCGATTGCCTCGATCTGGCTATCGGTAAGTTTTGCTTCCAAAGCCTTGTCAACGCCCATGGCGATGTCTGTAGACTGCTTGTCCAAAGCAACCATAACACCACAGGTATTGGCGTCGAAGCCCTTTTCCGAAGCGTCGTAGCCGATTCCGCGGATCGTATCGCGGATAATATTTTGAAAATCAACCTGAGCCGTCGTGGTCACTTCACCCATGACCAAAACAAGGCCGGTAGTAATTGCTGTTTCACATGCTACACGGCTCATCGGATCCTGTGCAAGCAATGCGTCCAAGATTGCGTCAGAGATCTGATCGCAAATTTTATCTGGATGTCCTTCTGTTACGGATTCAGAAGTAAAAAGTATTTTACTCATCATTAAACCTCATTTCTGTTGCATAAAATGTCTCACACCCTAGCATACAACAAAAAAGGGCAAACGTCAAGAAATTCTTGCGTTTGCCCGGTGAATTTTTGTGGGGTGTCTGGTGAATTTTATAAATTACAGACGATCTGCTAATTCATAGATCAGTTTCTCTGTCTTTTCCCATCCGAGACAAGGGTCTGTGATGGATTTTCCATAGACATGGTCGCCGATCTTCTGGTTGCCGTCTTCGATATAACTTTCAATCATAAGACCTTTCACCATATTGTGGATATCCTTGGAAACGCGGCGGTTTTCAAGCACTTCCTTAGAAATACGGATCTGCTGCTCAAAATGTTTGCCGGAGTTTGCGTGGTTTGTATCCACGATAACAGCCATATTTTCAAGATTTCGCTCGCTGTAGATCTCGTGGAGAAGAAGCAGGTCTTCGTAATGGTAGTTTGGAAGGCTGCGTCCGTGTTTGTTCACGCTTCCGCGAAGGATTGCATGAGTAAGCGGATTTCCCTGCGTCTCTACTTCCTGCTGGCGGTAGATGAAATGGTGTCCGCACTGGGCAGCTTCGATGGAATTAAGCATAACCGAAAGGTAACCGCTGGTTGGGTTTTTCATACCACATGGAACTTCAATTCCGCTGGCAGTCAGGCGGTGCTGCTGGTTCTCTACCGAACGTGCGCCGACAGCGACATAAGAAAGAATATCGGAAAGATATTCGTAATTTTCAGGGTAAAGCATTTCATCGGCACAAGACATACCCGTCTGCTCTACGACAGCGATGTGCGTCTCACGGATGGAATGAAGACCTTTGAGCATATCCTCTTTTTCTTCCGGATTTGGCTGGCTTGCCATTCCTTTATAGCCTTTTCCGGTCGTTCTTGGTTTGTTGGTATAAACACGTGGAACGATAAAAATTTTATCTGCAACCTTTTCCTGGATTTTTGCCAGGCGCAAGGTGTAGTCAATAACAGCTTCTTCGTTATCTGCTGAACAAGGTCCGATGATCAAAGCAAAAAGATCGCTTTTTCCGGTGAAAATATCACGCAGGACAGCATCTCTGCCTTCTTTGATCTTTGCAACTTTTTCCGATACGGGAATTTCTCGTTTGACCTCGTCGGGGTCAGGTAAGCGACGTAAAATATTCATAACAGTATCCTCCAATCTTATCGTATTTCACGATACCATTGAAAAAGAGCGATGTCAAGCAAAAAAACATTATGAAAATGAAAAGAAATGTGTTAAAATAAGATTATCTTTGAGAAAAATCAGGGAAAGCGGGGTGAAATCGAGGAAAATGAGTAAAAATAATAAAAAAAAGAAAAATGTAAAAAAGACAAGAAATACGTTTATCATATTGGCAGTCTGCCCGATCATGGTGTTGATTCTGATGGTGGCACTTTTTGCCTACGGGGAAATGAAAAGTATCCGCAGTACATATCAGATTTCAGCGGAGGATATGCCATCGCCATACAGTTTGTTCGACCGGGTGCTGCTGCTAAATTCATATACCAAATACGATTACATGGATCTGCAGGACCGCGCCATGAGGGATCCGAAGGTATTTCTTGACAATGAATATCTGAATAAAGAAAACAATTATCTGAAAGAAAAATACTCCTTTCTGGCAGTGATCGTGGATGGGGGATTTACATTTTTTGGAGATTTTGACCAATACGATTATGTATACCGGGATCTGTTGGTGGCAAATAACAACTATTCCGAGGAAAGCGGTCAGTATTGCGGAAAAGAAGACAAGAAATTTTTGTTTAAAAAGCTGGGAGTTATATTGCCGGATGGACGAACCGGCAGTGTGTGCATTGTGACGGATCTTAATGTCAATCTGCCCCATATTACCGTATTTTCCGTCGGCTTATTGGGAATGATCATTATTGTATGTGTGCTGATCGTCGCCGGAATCATTGGACATACTTATTATAATGTCCTTGTGCCGATACGGCAGCTTCAGGTGGCAGCGATCCATATCAGTGAGGGAGACCTTGAATACGAACTGCCGTCGATCGAAGGCAGCGAATTTGAAGGATTGTACGAGGACTTTGATACGATGCAGACCAAACTGCGGGAGACGACGGAGGAAAGAAACCGGGCAGATGCGCTGACGAAAGAAGTAATTGGAAATATTTCCCATGATCTTAAAACGCCGCTTACGGCGATCAAAGGCTACGCAGAGGGAATCATGGACGGTGTGGCAGCGACGCCGGAGCGAATGGAACGATATGTCAAAACGATCCATTCCAAGGCGGTGGATATGGCAGGTCTGGTGGATGAACTTTCGTATTTCACAAAAATTTATCAAAAAGTGGAAGATTTCCGCTTTGCTCCGGTAAAAGCAAGTTACTTTTTTGCGGAGTGCATCAGCGGAATGAGCCTGGATCTCGAGACCCGAAACATACAGCTTTTGTATCAGTGTGATGTCGGCGAAGACGTTCAGATTGTCATTGATGAAGAAAAAATAAAAAGAGTTGTTGCAAATATAGTGGGTAATGCGGTAAAATATATACAAAGGGAGCAGGGAATGATCCTTGTCAATGTAGAAGATCAGGGTCCTTTTATCCAAGTCATGATTCGTGATAATGGAAAAGGGATAGGCAAAGAGGAGCTGCCATTTATCTTTGAACGGTTTTACCGGACAGACAGTTCCCGAAATTCGCGAACCGGCGGCAGCGGCTTGGGACTGGCGATAGCGAAAAAGATCATGGACGAGCACGGTGGACGCATTTGGGCAGAAAGCGAGCTTGGAAAAGGGACAGATATATACTTTACATTAAAAAAGGAAACCGAACAAAAGGAGGAACACGATGAGTAAGAGAATTTTGATTGTAGAGGATGAATTACCAATTGCAGAATTGGAAAAGGATTATTTGGAATTGAGTGGTTTTGAGGTTGTAATCTGTAGTGATGGTACCGAAGGTATGGAGATGGCGACGACAGAAAAATTTGATATGGTGATACTGGATCTTATGCTTCCGGGAACGGACGGTTTTGAAATCTGCAAAAAGATCCGTGAGACATCTGAGATTCCGGTTATGATGGTTTCGGCAAAGAAAGAAGACATCGACAAGATCCGCGGACTCGGACTGGGAGCCAATGACTATATGACCAAGCCATTCAGCCCAAGTGAACTTGTGGCTCGTGTGAAGGCGCATTTGGAGCGTTATAAAAAATTAGTCGGCAGTGCGATGAAAGAAGAAAATGAAGTCATCGAGGCGGGCGGACTGAAGATCGACCGCACGGCGCGCCGTGTTTATGTGGACGGTGTCGAGAAGAATCTTACGACGAAAGAATTTGATCTTTTGTTCTTCCTCGCACAGCATCCAAACCGCGTATTTTCAAAAGAAGAACTTTTGGAAGAAGTGTGGCAGCTGAGCCCGGTCGGCGCGGACATTGCGACCGTTACGGTTCATATCAAAAAAATCCGTGAAAAGATTGAAAAAGATACCCAGAATCCGCAGTACATTGAGACGGTTTGGGCAGTTGGCTACCGATTTATTGTAAAAGAGACAGAATAAATCTTATCAAAATGGTTCATACTAACCGGGTATGACAGATACGTAAGCACATCGAGGAACCCGGAAAGGAGAATACCTATGAACCATGTAAAAAAATACAAAAAAGTACTGATCTTATTAGGAACCGCATGTGTAATTTATGTAAGCTTTTGCTATATTTTACCACTTGTGGTTCCTTTTGTATTGGCGCTGGTATTTGCCAAAGCATTGCAGCCGTGGACGGAAAAAATACATACGGCGACACATCTGAATCGGAAAGTATGCAGCGTTCTTATGGTAGTTGTAAGCCTCGGTGCGCTGGGGTGTTTTTTATTTTATATCGGATATTTGTGCACGAGCCAGCTCGTCGAATTTATCCGCCATCTTCCCGGGCAGGCGGGAGCTTTGTCGCACCTCTGCCAAGGCGGCTGTGGTTCCATCGACAATCTGCTCGCGCTGTCAAAGGGAACCAGTTACCGGTGGCTCGAGGCGAGAATGAGCGATATGGATGGACAGATCGCGAGCGTATTGCTGCCGCAGATCACCGGGAGTATTCCGCGGATGTTTCTGCGCATCGGAGAATGGGGCGCCGGATTTGTCGTATTTTTAATGGCAGTGCTTCTGCTGTCATTGGAAGAGAGGACCGAAGTGCGCTATCCGGCACTGATGCCTTACGTGAAGAAACTAAAAATAGCGGGATTTGCTTATCTCAAAGCGCAGGGACTGCTTTTATTTTTTATTGCAGTCATTTCGACGATCGTATTGCTTCTGCTCAAAAATCCGTATGCGGTGCTGATGGGAATCCTGATCGCTATCGTCGACGCATTTCCAATTCTTGGTAGCGGAACGATTTTAATTCCGTGGGCAGTCTTTTCGTGGATCCAGAAAGATTATGTGGCAGCAGCCGTGCTTTTGACGCTGTATGTGGTCGCAATGGTCGTCCGCGAAGTGCTGGAGCCAAAACTTATGGGAAAAGAAATGGGGTTAAAACCGCTTTACGTGCTTTTGTCCGTGTATGTGGGTTTGAAATTGTTTGGTGTCGGCGGAATCGTGCTTGGCCCGATCGGACTTACGATATTAAAAACGGTCTTTGAACAGGCATCTTTTAGTCATACAACGTGACTTTTCCTCATACAATGTTAAAACATGAAGGAGGGGTGCAAGTTGGAAGATAAGGTGGAAAAAAGTCTGGCAAATTATGATCTGACCGTCAAACGGCGATACCGCCACCGCGGCGGCTGGCTGCTGGAAACGACGCAGGGACCGAAACTGCTGCGCGAATACGAACAGATCCGGGGACATTTTGCCTTTGAAAATAAAATAAAAGAAATTTTAGTGCTGCGGGGATTTGAGCGGGTTGATAAAGTGCTGAAAAATAGCGCCGACGAGTATGTGACAGAACTTGAAAGCGGCGAGAAATATGTGATTTACCAATGGTTCTCCGGGGAAGAATGCGACCTGCGGGCAAAGCCGGATCTGGCTCTTGCGGGAGAGAACCTTGCGAGACTGCATCAAACGCTGGAGGGCGTGTGCGTGCTGGAGGAAGAAGGAGAATCACTGCCTGCCGCTGTGCCCCTTTTGGAACGGGTGCAGAAGCACACGCGGGAATTGAAACGGATCCATACATATATGAAAAAGAAAAAGCAGCGGACCGAATTTGAAATTCAGGCAATTGGCTGTTTTGAGCGGTTTTATGAAAAAGCGGTTGAGGCTTCGGCGCGGCTTGAAAATTGCGGTTACTACTGTAAAATAATGGAAGATGGCGGACGGTACTGCCACGGCGACTACAATTACCATAATCTGATCCGGGAATCGAACCGCCTCGCGACGGTAGGATTTGAAAAAGCGGGAAAGGGGATTCCGCTTTTGGATCTGACGTATCTGATGCGCAAATCATTGGAAAAAAATGGATGGGACAGAAAAAAGGGAATGACCATTCTTGAAAGCTATGCAAAAAAAGCGAATCTGGCGAAGGACGAACAGGAATTTATTTACATTATGCTCTTGTTTCCGGAAAAATACTGGAAGCTGCTAAATGGATATTTTAACCATAAAAAGAGCTGGTTTTCGGAGCAGAGTCTCCAAAAACTACGTAGTTTGGGCGAGATGGAACAGTGCCGCGAACAGTTTTTAAAAAACTATGAAAACGGTGGAAGTTTTCTGTAATTTATGATATACTTACTTTAACTGAAGTCTTCGACAGAGAATGAGGTGCATGATGAGAAACAAATGGATGATGGGGCTGCTTTTGGCGGTGCTCAGCTGTCTGCTCATTTCCGGATGTGGGAAAAAGACAGCGAGACCGGCAGCGACGCAAAGTCCGAACCCCAATGCAGCAATTACGTATGAAAAGGGACGCGATTTCGTGGGTGTTTTGACAAAAGCAGAGGCCGGCACGATGACATTTTACGAGCCGGAGCTGGAAAAAGAGGCGACCTATACGTATAACGGGGCGACAGAGGTTTTGACGAAAAATGACAAGCAGATTTCGTCGGAGTCTCTCGAGGTTGGACAAGTATTTGATCTGTATCTTGATGACGGAAAGTCGACATTGCAGAAAGTGCAGAGTTCCAAGGATATATTGGAAACGGAAGACGTAAAGGATGTTCAGTTTAATACGGACGAATCCTATCTCGAGATACAGGGAACACGCTACCGCTATGGAAGCGGATTTCAGGCGTTTTCCGAGGGGAAACCCATTGATCTGCAGGAAATTGCCGCCACAGACGAAGTGACATTCCGGGGAGTCAAAGGAAAGGCTTATTCGATCGTGGTGACAAAAGGTCATGGCTATATCAAGCCGGCCAAATATAAAGATTTTATCGGTGGAACGATGACCGTTTCCGGGGTACGGATTCTGCCGGTGACAGAAAACATGCTGGTGCCCGTTCCGGAAGGAACATATGAGATTTCCATGAAAAATGGGGACTTTGAAGGGAGCCGGAGTGTTGCGATTGAGCGCGACAAGACCTTGGAACTTGATATGTCGCTCTTTAAGAGCACGGTCAAAGACAAGGGACAAGTCGTGTTTGACATTGATCCGCAGGGCGCGGAACTGTATGTCAATGGAACAATGACCGATTACAGTAAACCGGTGTCTCTCAAATACGGGAAACATTCGATACAGGTTATACTGGATGGTTATACAACATACACTGGCATCGTGGACGTGCAGTCTGCCAATCCGACCGTGAGAATCAGTCTGGCGGAAGAGGAGGCCGAGGTGTCGAGCGATGACGAGAGCAGTGTGGAAAAGGATGATTCAAACCAGCAGAACACGGTGACGGAAAGTTATGACAACGATCATAAGATCACCGTCAGCACACCCGCTGGGGCAAGCGTTTATCTGGATGGCAATTATCAGGGCGTAGCGCCGTGCAGTTTTCCGAAAAAAATCGGAGCGATCACATTGACGTTAGCCAAGGATGGATATACGACAAAGAGTTATTCTGTCACGACAACCGACGATGATGAAGACGTTTCCTGGAGTTTTCCGGATCTGGCAGCAAAGGGAAGCGAAACCAATTAATGGAAAGGAGATATTTATTATGGGTTACATGGAAAATTATGAAGAATGGTTGGAAAATCCTTATTTTGACGAGGATACCAAAAAGGAACTGGAGTCGATCCGAGGGGATGAAAACGAGATTAAGGAACGTTTTTATGCGGATCTTGAATTTGGTACAGCGGGACTTCGCGGAATTATCGGAGCCGGTACCAACCGTATGAATGTATACACCGTACGTAAGGCAACACAGGGACTTGCCAATTACATATTGAGTCAGAAGGGCAAGAAAAAAGGAGTCGCAATTGCATTCGACAGCCGTAGAATGTCACCGGAATTTGCCGATGAAGCTGCCTGCTGTCTGGCTGCAAACGGCATCAAAGCTTATGTATTTGAGAGCCTTCGTCCGACGCCGGAACTTTCGTTTGCCGTCAGAGAACTTGGCTGCATTTCCGGAATCAATGTGACAGCAAGCCACAATCCGCCGGAATACAATGGATATAAAGTATATTGGGAGGACGGAGCGCAGATCACACCGCCTCATGACACCGGAATTATGGATGAAGTAAAAGCGGTGACCGATTATGCGACGGTTAAGACGATGCCAAAAGAAGAGGCGATCAAAGCCGGATTGTATGAGAATATCGGTGCAGCGATCGACGACCGTTATATGGAAGAATTGAAGAAAAATGTGCTGCATCCAAACTGCATTAAAGAAGTGGAAAAAGACCTTCGCATCGTGTACACACCATTGCACGGAACCGGTAATATTCCGGTGCGCCGCGTATTGAAAGAACTGGGATTTACCAATGTTTTTGTAGTGCCGGAGCAGGAACTTCCGGATGGCGAATTTCCGACTGTCAGCTATCCAAATCCGGAGGCGAGAGAAGCCTTTGAACTCGCTCTTGCCCTTGCCAAAGAAAAGGATGCCGACCTCGTTTTGGCGACAGACCCGGATGCCGACCGCCTTGGTGTTTATGTAAAAGACAGTAAATCCGGCGAATACATCTGCCTGACCGGAAATATGAGCGGTTCGTTCCTGGCAGATTATGAGATCGGACAGAAACTGGCATTGGAAGGCAAACTGCCGGAAGACGGTTATATGGTAAAAACGATCGTAACGACCAATCTTGTCGATGCCATCGCGAAACATTATGGCATTAAAGTCGTAGAATGTCTGACCGGATTTAAGTGGATCGGCCGTGAGATCTTAAAGAGCGAACAGAGCGGAGAGGGTACGTATCTCTTCGGATTTGAGGAAAGTTATGGCTGCCTGATCGGAACCCATGCCCGCGACAAAGACGGTATCGTGGCTTCCATGGCACTTTGCGAGGCAGCAGCTTATTATAAAAAACGTGGCATGACATTGTGGGATGCTATGATCAATATGTATGAAAAATATGGATATTACAAAGACGATGTTATCGCGATCACGCACAAAGGCATCGAAGGACTGGAGAAGATTAAGTCTACGATGAGTGGTCTTCGTGAAAATCCGCCGATGGAGTTTGGTCCTTATAAAGTAACAGCGATTCGTGATTATGACCGCGACACGATTAAAAATATCCAGACTGGTGAAGAAGGAAAGACAGGGCTGCCAAAATCAAATGTATTGTATTTCGAATTGACCGACGATGCATGGCTTTGCATTCGTCCATCGGGAACCGAGCCAAAGATTAAGATTTATTTTGGGGTTGTTGGCAAGGATATGGACGACGCAGACAAAAAGTCAAAGGAATTGGCAGAAATTGTAAAGAAAACACTTCTTTGATTTGGAGGAGGTTGAAGAAAGAGTGAATGAAATACTGAAAGAGTGGATGAATCCACATTTGATCGAAGAAATGGAAGAAGGGGTGATCAATGCTCCGCAGGATCTCCTTGGAATGCATTTTTACGAGGGTACGCAGATGTTTGTCGTGCGCCGGCCGGTGGCGCAGCGCGTGTGGATCACCGATGTATCCGGAGAGACTGCGTTTGAAGCAGAGGAACTGGATGCAGAACTCGGACTTTTTGGACTGGAGATTGAGAAAAAGAAAGACCAGCTGAAAGATTACCGTGTCCGGATCCAGTATGGCGAGGGCGATGTGGTTGAGACTGCAGATCCGTATGCCTACAAACCGGAGATAACGGATTATGATACCTACCTTTTTGCGCAGGGAAATCATTATGAAATCTTTGACAAATTAGGTGCGCATGTCGAGACGATCGACGGTGTGACGGGGACAAGATTTGCTGTATGGGCACCGCATGCAAGAAGTGTGAGTGTCGTCGGAAATTTCAATATGTGGGATGGCCGGCTGCATACAATGAGTCTGATCGGACCAAGCGGCATCTATGAATTATTCGTGCCGGATGTCGGCGAAGGTGCCGTGTATAAATACCAGATTACGACGCGGAGCGGAGATCTTCTTTTTAAGACCGATCCGTATGGAAATTATGCACAGATGCGCCCGGACAATGCGTCCGTCGTAACGTCACTTACGGGGTATGAGTGGCAGGACGGCGACTACGAAAAGAAACATCGTGCGAAGACGAGAGAAGTGCGCGAACGTGCACCGATGAATATTTACGAGGCACATCTCGGTTCGTGGAAAAAGCGTGTCGAAGACGATGACAATGGTTTTTATTCGTACCGTGAACTGGCGGAAATGATGGGCGATTATCTCGTAGAGATGGGATATACCCACATTGAATTGATGGGAATTGCAGAATATCCGTTTGATGGTTCATGGGGTTATCAGGTAGGCTGTTATTATGCACCGACGAGCCGTTACGGAACGCCGAAAGACTTTATGTATTTTGTCGATGAAATGCACAAACGCGGCATCGAGGTAATTCTTGACTGGGTTCCTGCGCATTTTCCGAAAGATGCACATTGTCTCGGAAATTTCGATGGACAGGCAGTGTATGAACACAGTGACCGCCGTCGTGGTGAGCATCCGGACTGGGGAACGTATATTTTCGATTATGGAAAGAAAGAAGTGCAGAATTTCCTTGTTGCCAATGCGCTTTTCTGGATTGAAAAGTTCCACATCGACGGACTTCGTGTGGATGCTGTGGCTTCAATGCTTTATCTTGATTACGGAAAGCAGGATGGCGACTGGCTTCCAAACAAAGACGGGGGCAATGAAAACTACGAGGCAATGGACTTTTTGCGCCACTTAAACAGCATTATGGAAAAACGTCATCCGGATGCCTACATCATTGCGGAGGAATCGACGGCGTGGCCGGGTGTCACAAAACGTGTTAAGGACAACGGCCTTGGATTTTCCTATAAATGGAATATGGGATGGATGAATGACTTCTTGGAATATATGAAACTGGATCCGTATTTTAAGCAGTTTCATCACCAGCAGCTCTGCTTCAGTCTGTCCTATCATCTGAGTGAAAAGTACATTCTTGTGCTTTCCCACGACGAAGTAGTGCATGGAAAATGTTCCCTGCTCAATAAAATGCCGGGGCTGACCGGAGATAAATACGCAGCACTGAAAGCGGCGTTTGGTTTCTTCTACGGACATCCGGGCAAAAAACTTCTGTTTATGGGACAGGAATTTGCGCAGGAGCGTGAATGGAGCGAGATGCGGAGCTTAGACTGGTTCTTATTGGATCAGGAACCACATCAGGGAATCCATGCGTTCATCAAAGACATGAACAAACTTTATCTTGAAAATGATGCGCTGTATTACAATGACAGCGATGTGATGGGATTTGAGTGGATGGACTGCGAACGTGCGGAGACAAGCACGGTAGCATTTGTGCGCCGCGGAAAGACGACGAAAAAACAGCTGATGTTTATTCTCAATTTCACACCGGTAGCACATGAGCAGTATACGGTAAAAGCGCCGTGTGGCGGTACATTCCGCGAGATTCTCAATTCCGATGCACCAAAGTACGGCGGCCGGGGCCGCCTCAATGAATCGCCGATCAAGGCGAAGAAGGTGACAACAGACAAGAAAAAAGAAACAGCGTATGAACTTACCTGTTATCTTCCACCGTTGTCCGTTGTCGTGCTGGAATACGACTATAAGAAATAGAGAGGAAATAAAAGATGCAAGTAATCAAACCGAGTATAGAAATCATAGATATGGACGATTACGAAAAGATTGTAAAAAAGATCGAACGTATCGGCCGTGTCTGCTACAAAAGTGAAGGAAAGATCACGGAGGATTCGGCAGAGAAATTTATCAAAGGTCTTTTGACAAGACAGCATGAATCGGTGATCGAGCATGAAAATGTGACCGTTCGTTTCGTGTGTGACCGCGGTGTGACACATGAGATCGTGCGCCATCGTATCGCAAGCTACAGTCAGGAAAGCACACGTTACTGCAACTACAGCGGTGACAAATTTGACAATCAGATCACGGTGATCGACCTTGCAAGCGGCTTCCAATACGATCTGTCAAAAGAAAATGACAAAGCCAAATACGAAGTATGGACCAAAGCGATGGAAAACGCTGAGCAGTCCTATTTCCGTATGCTTGAACTTGGCGCTACGCCACAGGAAGCACGTTCTGTGCTTCCAAATTCCCTGAAAACGGAAATCGTCGTAACGATGAATCTCCGTTCCTGGAGAAACTTCTTCCGTCTGCGCGTGGATTCTCATGCCCACCCACAGATGCGCGAAGTGGCGACGATGCTTTACGAAGAATTTAAGAAACGCCTCCCTGTATTTGTAGCGGATTTAGACATTCATTGATCCGTAAGATGATCTTCTAATACAGAAAATGCACTCGGACCGGCAGAAAGCACATATCGGTGGAACTCCTTTTCCGAAAAGGAGTCTCCCTGATGGCTTTTGGCGGTCTTTTTTAATCTGGCAAATTCCATATATCCAATCGTATATTTGAGGTAAGAACCCGGTTCGTCAATGATATTTTCATAAAGAGAATCGGATGTCTCACGGTCGTAAGAGCCATTCTGCAGCAGAAAGGCATACACGTCATCCGCACTCCATCCGAGCAGATGAATGCCGATATCACATATCCCGTAAAGGCAGAGAGAAACAATCATATTATTTCGCAATATTCCAATTTCTTCCTTTTTATACCCGAGATATTTGTACGAATAAATTTCTGCATAGGTCGCCCAGCCTTCGGTATAGCCATTGAAATTTAAGGCGTAAGAAAGGAGCGGATGATTCTGACTGCGGTCGTACACATTTTGATACAGATGTCCCGGGTAGCCTTCGTGTGCAAGTGTGGTAAACAGATCTGTGCCGGCAAACCGGTCACTTCCATTGATGTAGATCGCATTTTCGTCGTAGGCATCAAGCGGCGGTGTGAGATAAAAAGCAGGACTCAGATAATCTTCCAATGACGGATCCACGTAGGAGACTTTATAACCCACCTCTTTGATCTCCGGAAAATCATCCTTGATCGCAGTTGTCAGATGTTCTAACTGCTGCTCCGGTGTCAGTCCTTTTCCGGGCGACAAATTCAGATTGGCAAAAAGCGAGGCATCTTTTTTCGCATACGCAAGAAGGGTTTCTTTTGACTTCTTTAACTGGGCTTTTAATAGCTTTAGATATTCCTCCGGACCACGCGAAGATCCGGACTCGTCGGCAAATAAATAGCGGTAATACTGCTCCCCGTTTTGATAACTGCAAAGAGCTCCGTTTTCCGGACAGGAATCCAATCGGCTGTTTAGACCGGCCGCCAGATTTTCATACGCATGCACAAATTCTTTTTTGATCAAGGATTTATTTTCTTTGCGGTAACGTAGCATTTCTTCCTGATCGATAAAATCACACGCCTCAATGCGGCTACGAAATGATGTGAGCAAAAGTTTCCAGCCTTTGTCGGACAAAAAGGTCTGGCACTGCTCCAAAATGTGAGACATTGTACTCCGACAGGGCAGCAGGCCGGCTTTTTCCTGGTGATCGTAAAAGACGAGAACCGATTCGAAATACGAAGGGATGCTGCGAAGCAATGTAAAATAGTTTTCAATATCTTCTCTACAGTCAAAAGTATACTCCGCTAATAGAACGGGAAGCTGCGCTTGAAGCCCGGTAACCGGGGAGAAAGGACGAGAAAATAGAAAAAAATCTTCTCCTTTTTGATTCATTTCCAGCGTATGTTTTAAATTGTCATATAGGATCTTTTCCGACTCGGAAAGAGAACTTCGGTCAAAACTTTCCAATTTTGCAAGTGCATTTTCATATTCGGAGGAAACCTGTGCCGTCTCCGACACCGAAAGAGGTGGAAATCCACCGGCGGTTTTTGAAATTCCATAGTTTTCCGGATGCGCGAGAGAATAATTGAGCGACAGCGCATCGCTTGAGACGCTCTCCCGAAACAGGGCATCCGTATATTCTTGAAAACTTGTATTTGAATGGGAATTTTTGTCAGAAGCTGAGCCGTTGCTGCCGCCCGGAGCACAGCTGCACAAGATCAGACAAAGGGTAAGAAATAGAGCGAGATATCGTTTCATAGCATTCACCGGCATAAGGCAAGTTGATATATGTATATGCCGGTGAACGGGAGAGTATGCAGAGACTTAATTATTTACAATGAATATCGTACCCATTGGTAGTCAACGCTTTCAGAATTTAACAGCGTCGAGACGATGAAATCTCCGTTATCTCCGGGAAGTTTCGCGTATCCATAAATGGAATTAAATGGGGCTTCATGAAACAGTTTATCGTTTTCGTTGTAATACAGATCCTCTGCCGGCAGGACGAGGGTGCTCCATATTTTGTCGCTCAATTTTCCGCTGCAGATTCCTTTGCTTGTTACGATATAGCCAATATCATCTGCAATTTGCAGACCGAGTGCGGCGGTTGTCTCCGAAATCATGCCCTCGCCATCGATGAGACACTGAATCACACGATCCGGCATTTTGTCATGGATGGTATAGTGCTGTATATATTCTCCGGAGCTGGAAATGGCATAATACGTGCCATCTTCAGCGAATGTAACATATTTACTGATTACGGACCCTTTGTCGATTATTTTCTGTCGGACAAGATCAAATAATACAACATCCGAAGCCACTGTGGGATCCGTTGCATCATCGGCAGATTCCTGCAATACTACTGCGATTTCTTCGTCTGTGACAAATTGGATATCGACAAGTTCATAGTCTTTATACGCCTTATTTATCTCCGAAAGATCGATTTCTTTGTAGTCCTCGGAATTCCCCATCTGAAATAATCGGATCCCCTTCTGCGGATCCATGACGCTGATATAAATGAGTCCATTTGAATCCCCACTGATAAAAGAAGGACCTTGCGGAAATTGTTTATTAAAAGCGCTTCCCCAAGGGAGTGCAGTATCTTCCCAGCCGTTTTCACGCAGGGTATAACCGTGATATTCGAGCCCCTTACTTTCATCCGATTCGTCGATCATTGTTACCGTTATGATCAAAGGATCCTGATCCTTCGCTAAAACGGTATAGTCAAGGCTTACTTTATCGGAAATCGGTTTGTCAAATACCTGATACGTAATGCCGGACTTGGTTTTATGCAGAACCGGCGCGGCGCTGGATGACGTATTTGAAGCTGTATTTGTGTTATCCGCACAGGCAGATAAAAGAAAACAGGTTAAAGTAAGTATACAAAATAATGTTCGTTTCATAAAAATCTCCTTTTCAATGTGATTCTTATTTAAGTATAGCATAAAAAAATACGTTGTAAATTGTTGTCTGTCCCTAAATAATTGTCGTTTGTCACAAAAAGGTAACGCTTGTCACAAAAAAGCGACGTTCGTCACAAAACTGTTGATTTTTGGAAAAAGTGTGTTATACTTGAATAAATATTTTTGAATGTACAAAGAGGAGAGCAAACATTTATGAAGCGTAAATTTTTAGCGGCAGCAATGACGGTTTTAACGGCAGCGGCACTTTGTGTGGGATGTGGAAGTCAAGAGACGAAACAAGGACAGACGGCACAAAGTCAGAATGGATCAGAAAATAAACAGCAATTGGCAGTGCAGGAAAAAGAAAGCTATACAGCCCGCAGATACGAATTGCCATATACAAAGAATTCTTCTGAATTAGATCGTATACAGGAAATGTCGATAGGCATGTCTACGACTGAAGAGGGAGACTTAGAGTGGTATACTGTACGGACAGCGGTAAAAAAGAAATATCGAGAAAAATACAAAAAATGTGTGGCAGAAAATCAATCCATTGATCCCCAATGGTATTCCTATTATATCATGTGTTACTCACTGGATGATTTTGGAAAATGGGAACAACAAATGTATGAGTATCAAGGTGATGCAAAGAAGATGAGGAATCAATTCGCAAAAGGAAAAGTTTTTCGCGGAGAAGATGAAAAGACATATCTATTTCTTTTGTTTTGCGATGAGCAAGAGGATAGTAGAAAATATGGAATTGAACTGTTTAACTTAGAAAATAACCAATGGAAACAATGTTTTGAAACAAGTTATATACAAGACGGCACAGAGAATTTATATCCAATAAACTGTTATGTTGATGCAAACAGTAAAATTTTTCTTCCTTTGTTGAATTCTAAAATTAAGATATTTAATTTGAAAACGGGAGAAGAAGATTCAAATGATTATGAGTTTCAGATTCAAACGGCGACATCTGTGTTTTATGATGGAAAATTAGCCTTGTATAACCCGACCTCTTCTGAAATTACTATTTTGACTTTGGATGATTTTCAAGAAGCGGGAAAAATAACAAATACCGATTCAAAAACAATTTTATATTCTTATGTTGCGTATGCGGATAGTGCAATCTGGCTTGCGACTAATAATGGAATTTATAAGGCTGGATTGACAGATGAAGAGTTTGTACAGATAAGCGATTATTCCGAATTGGAGACGGTATCGATGGATAGATCCATTATTTACGATTTTACAGTCGGGGAAAATGGAATAATTTATTTGCATTATATGCAGGAAGATGGAAGTGAAGGGCTTGTTGTGGTGAAGAAGAATGAAGATTTGTAGGAAGGTTGTATTAACTCAAACAATTTTAGAAAGGGCTGGATTTAGATGAAAAATTTGATTATAGGAGCCATTTGTATTATTTTATTAACAGGTTGTGGAAGTGAGAAGTTTGAAAAAAAGAAATTTTAGACAACCAAGAAACAAAGGGCATAGCAAATAAACCACCTAAACAGCTGGTTTAAAAATCAAATATAGACGCAACACCTAATCAGGTAACAGGAACCACATCATCCTTGATAATGTAGCCTCGTTGTTTGATCAGATTAAGTGCCTGTGAAATAGTTAAAACCTTTTCTTTATTCACAGGACGTGATTCAAGAAAACCTTCCGGTGTATAAGGCTTTAAATCTGTGAGTATGTGCCAGATAGCGGTCAGGATCATACGACAGATGGCAATGATAGCTTTCTTGTGACCACGGCGTGCTTTTATACGTCGATATCGTGTGGTAAATTCAGGATGTTTCTTCGATTTGATCAAAGCATTTGCAATTTGCACCAAAACTGGTTTAAAATAAGAACCAGCACGGGAAATCCTAGTGGACTTGATCTTGCGACTGCTCTGGTCGTTACGGGGACAACATCCTGCCCATGAAACGAGGTTTTTGGCAGTGGGGAAGACAGACATATCCGCCCCGATTTCAGAAAGCACCTGGATAGCAGTCAATGGATTTTTATCGAATCCTGGTATGGTTCGAATAAGATCAAGGACACTTTCGTACTTTTGGCTGAGACGAAAGATTTCCCGTTCTATTTCTGCTTTGTGCATTTCTAATTCATCGATATGTTTAAGGCACTGTCTAAGTTTCACAGCCTGTTCGTGAGAGATGGCACCATCAACAGCAGCCTGTATTTCCTCGATAGGAGTTTTGCATCTGCTATCCACAAAAGGTGCTACATCAAAAGCTTCCCCCGGGTGTTGTAAGATCTGTTCTGTAATGGAACGAGATGATTTGCCAAATATATCGGAAAAGACATCATCCAATTTTAAGTTTGATACAGTAAGACAGTTATGAGCACGATTCTTCTCACCGGTAATCATACAAGTGAGTTTGAAACGGTATCTTACTAAATCTCTTAATTGACGGATGTCAGCAGGTGGAATAAAGGAAGGTTTTACCATTCCACACATATATAGATCACAGATCCACTTGGCATCCTTGCGATCCGTCTTGTTGCCTTTTTGAGGCTTGGTATATTTGGGGTGAGAAAGAGTAACAAAGATGTTATTTTTCTCTAAGACATTAAAAACAGGGATCCAATACTTACCGGTAGATTCCATACAAACGTCAATACAATTGTATTTAGCAAGCCAAAGACACAACTGCTGCAGACCTTTGGTAAAGGAAGAGAAGCGAGCTTGTTTATACTCTGTACGTTTAAAGGAATCCGTAATGCCGATACAGGCATAGATCCAGGTTTTGTGGACATCAAGTCCACAGCAGTTATTTTTAAGAATTTTAAACGACAATAAAAGTACCTCCTGATGATTTATAGTTATAAGATTGACAGTGACTGGTCATCCGGCAAAATCGAGTCGACTTTGGAAGAGATAAGTTTA
>ERZ808240.826-NODE-826-length-39776-cov-7.175197_pt1 | contig 39776 bp, 39 predicted proteins | sample MGYA00521084_ERZ808240 | MGnify/ENA primary metagenome ERZ808240 (study PRJEB31516, sample SAMN03275571) | gut metagenome | biome: mammalia-associated habitat; material: feces | host: Papio cynocephalus | place: Kenya | collected 2012-08-06 ... | reverse complement strand
ATGCAGGTATCGGTTTCGGAAGCGACAGATTGTTTGAGAAAAATGATCGGAGGCGGGAGCATGGGAAACTGGTTTGAGAATATGGAGCCAATGAACATACAGGAAGAGCGTGCAAATACGAAGAGAGAACGGGAACGGGCAGATCAGGCAGAAGAGAAGTTGAATAAGACACAGGAAGAATTGAGTAAAACAGAAGAAATATTAGATAAAATTGAATCAGAAAAGGTTAAAGCAGAGAAAACGGTTATAGATCTTTTGAAAAAGATGGTTGGTTCAAAAGATCTGGCGATTAAGAATCTTGTAGAATCCTACGACAAAACCGAGGACGAAGCACAGAAACTCGTGGAAAAATACTGGTAGACCGCAGCTACAGGATCAGATGGGAATAAGGAGGAATCCTCCCTTGCGAAAAGCATATATAAGTGATATAAATAGGAAAGAGTGAAGCGCAGGATGGAGGAAGAAAGAGCATGAATTATATCAAAGAATTGCGTGATGGAGAGATGGTATCGGAAATCTATCTCTGTAAGAATAAAGTGGTTGCAAAGACAAAGGCTGGAAAGACATATTACTCTTTGCAGCTTCAGGATAAAACCGGAACAGTCGATGCGAAGATCTGGGAGCTTTCGAATGCGATTGCGCATTTTGAGCCGATGGATTATATTCGTGTTGATGCACAGGTGACGAGCTTTAACGGTGCATTGCAGTTAAATGTCAAGCGCGTGCGCGTGGCGGATGAAGGCGAATACAATGTGACAGATTATATGCCATGTTCAACGAAAGATATCGATGCGATGTTTCAGGAATTACTGGGACTGATTCAGGGTGTAAAAAATCAGTATTTACATAAACTATTGGAACTGTTCTTTGTTGAGGACAAGGAATTTGCAGAGAAGTTCAAGAAGCATTCCGCAGCGAAGTCTATTCATCATGGATTTATAGGCGGTTTGCTGGAGCATTCCCTGTCTGTGGCGAAGCTGTGTGAATACATTGCAGCGAATTATCCGGTTGTCAATCACGATCTGCTCGTGACAGCAGCGATCTGCCACGACATCGGTAAGATCGATGAGATTTCTGATTTTCCGCAGAACGATTATACCGATGAGGGACAGTTAGTCGGACATATTGTGATGGGCACGATGATGATTGCGGATAAGATACGTGAGATTCCGGGATTCCCGACGAAGCTTGCAAATGAACTGAAGCATTGTATTTTAGCGCATCATGGAGAACTGGAATATGGTTCGCCGAAGAAGCCGGCACTGATCGAGGCGATGGCGCTTGCGCATGCCGATAATATGGATGCAAAATTACAGACATTTACCGAGATTATCCGGGAAAATGCAGACAAGACGGAATGGCTTGGATTTAACCGTATGTTTGAAAGTAATGTAAGATTGACAGGTGAAAAAAATGAGCGGTGAAGTTAGAAAAGCAATGACGATATTATATAAAGTGCATAACGGATTGTATGTGAATCTGACAAATCGCTGCCCGTGTGCATGCACGTTCTGTGAACGACAGACCCGTGACCATGTGTCGGAGGTAAATGATGCGCCTCTGTGGCTGGAACATGAGCCGAGTGTGGAGGAAGTCATTGCGGAATTTGAAAAGACAGATGTTGCGCCATATGAAGAGATCGTATTCTGCGGATTTGGAGAGCCGACCGAGCGCTTGGATGCATTGCTTGAGATCGCAAAATATCTGAAAGCACATTATGATAAGCCGATTCGTATCAATACAAATGGCCTTGGAGATCTGATCTGGAACGAAGATATCACACCGAAATTTGCAGGATTGATTGATACGGTTTCCATCAGTCTGAACACACCGGATGCCAAGAGATATCAGGAGATTGTGCGAAGCAAGTTCGGTGAAGGTTCCTTTGATGCATTGCTGAAGTTCGCGAAGGATGCGAAGCGATATGTGCCCAGGGTGATTTTAAGTACCGTGGAGACGACGATTACGAGAGAAGAAGAGGCGAAATGCCGGGCAATCTGTGACGAGTTAGGTGTTACCTACCGGATTCGCCCATTTCATTAAGGAGGCTGGCAAATAATTTGTCGCAGGCGAGTTAACTATACATGGTAAATAACCGATAATATAAATAGAGATGGGGTTCCATCTCCATAAGCACAGGGAAGTGCGGACAATTCTAAGGAAGGAGCAAAAGAACATGGGAATGACAGTAAATGCAATGGCAGGTATGCAGGCTGCAAGCGAGACCGTTTCTGATTACAGCGTAACAGCAAAGACTGCGGAGACATCTGAGAGGAAGGCTTCTGCTGAGACAGAGAAGGATGCGGTTTACGAGAAAGGCACGCAGGAAAGCGCCAAGGCACCATATTCCATCAACAAGATGAGCAAGGAAGACCGCGCAGCTTTGGTAAAGCAGCTCAAAGCGGATCAGGAAAGCAGACAGAACAGTCTCACGAATCTCGTATCCCAGATGCTTGGTAAGCAGGCTGGCATGTACGGAATTGCGAACGGAGACGATTCCATCTGGAAAATCTTTGCAAACGGAAATTTTACGGTGGATGCAGCAACAAAAGCGCAGGCACAGGAAGATATCTCCGATGATGGATACTGGGGCGTAAAGCAGACCTCACAGAGATTGTTTGATTTTGCAAGTGCTCTCGCTGGTGACGATGAGGACAAGATGCATGAGATGCAGAAAGCAATGCAGAAAGGCTTTAAGCAGGCAACTGCCGCATGGGGCAAAGATCTGCCGGATATCAGTAATAAGACATTAGATGCGGCTAATAAGCTGTTTGATGAGTATTACAAGTCAAAACAAAGCGAATAAATACATAAAAGGTTTGCTATTTCTAACAATTCAGTGTTACAATAAAAGGGTCTTTGACGAGATCCTTTTATTTTTTTGACGGAGAGATAAAATGTTGCGTTTTTGGTATGTGATTATTGTCTCTTTGCCATATATTATTTACTATCTGGCGAGGGGAAGTTATATAGAGAAAAACTCGGAGCGGTATTCAGAAGCAGACCGTTATCGCGTGGCGCTTCGTGTGATTCGTGTCATGAAACGAAATGGCAGGATTCGGACGAGTGTGACTGGCATGGAGAATCTGCCGGCGGAGGGCGGATATGTGTTATATGCCAATCATCAGGGTAAATACGATGCGCTTGGAATTATGGACGCCCATAAGAAGCCTTGTACGGTTATGATGGATGCGAAGCGTTCGAAGATGATTATTGTCGATCAGTTTATTACATTGATCGACGGCTGCCGGATTGATAAGACAGATATCAAAAGTCAGGTTGAGGCGGTTCGTAAAGTGACAAAAGAAGTAAAAAAAGGCAGACGATATATCGTGTTTCCGGAGGGCGGATATTTTCACAACCGGAATGCAATCAAGGAATTTATGCCGGGGGCATTCAAATGCGCAGTACGTGCGAATTGTCCGATTGTTCCGGTTTTGTTGATAGATTCCTATAAACCATTTGAGATCAATTCTCTGCGGCGTGTCAGAACACAGGTGCATTTTCTCTCAGCGATTTATCCGGAAGAGTATGAGGGGCTTACAACGGATCAGATTGCAAAGCTGGTGCGAAACCGCATTGTGGATGCAATGCAGCAAAAGGCGTGTGCATAGGAACATTCGGGGAAAAGAGGAGGTACGACTGATGGATATCAATCAGGTATTGATGGATTATGACAATATGTTTGGAACGCATTCTCTGGAGGATATAGAGGAGTTTCTGACGACCAATATTGAAGTGGCGATGGATGAGCGGGATTATGCATCGGCACTTTCTCTGCTGAATGAAATGATGGGGTTATGCAGGGATACAAATCAGAATGCAAAGGGACTTCGGTATTGTGCGGATATTGAAGATATACTTGTAAAAATGGGCATGGAAGGTACAGTGGAATATGCAACGAGCCTGTTAAATGTGGCAAATGCGTATCGTACCTTTGGATATTATATGAAAGCACAGAATCTGTTTGAGCGTGTGGAGGTGCTTTATCGGGAGAAACTTTCCGCGGGAGATTACCGGTTTGCAACTCTCTATAACAACTGGGCGTTTGTCTATCAGGGAAGCGGGGAGCTGAAAAAGGCGGAGGAGACATTCCGGCGGGCACTTGCGGTTGTAGACCTGCAGCAGAATGCATGGATGGAGCAGGCAACAACCCGGTGCAATCTGGCACAGGTATTGCTGCAGCTTGCAGGTGGTGCTGCCATGGGTGCAAACGGACAGCTGGTAGATGGTACAACGGCGTCTGCCATGTATGAGGAAGCATTGCAGTGTCTGGAGCGTGCGCTCCGTATCTTTGAATGGGATGGAAAGCGCGATTTCCATTACAGTACGGCGCTTGCGATGATGGGCGATGCGCTTTGCATGCGTGAAGCGTATGTGCAGGGTGCTGATTATTATATGCAGGCGATGCAGGAGATGGAAAAGCATGTCGGCAAATCGGATGCATATCTGGAAATCGAAGAGCGCTATAAGCAGGCAAAATATTATGCCGGGGAGTTGAAAAAAGAAGAGGAAGAAGAACAGACCGCGGTTTTGACTGCGGATATGAAAACGAATTCTTCTGTAAAATATCTGACGAATATTGTCCATATGGGAGAAGCACAGGCGGACACAGTACCGCAGGAAATTGGCGCAAAGGAAGCAGTGCAGACACAGCAGGATTACGTGGATACGTTGTCGGAGGATACGGTTCAGCCAAATGCAGAGAATAACTGGCTGCATATCTGCAAGCGTTTTTATGAACTGCATGGTGCGAAGATGATCCATGAGGAATTTCCGAATTACGAGGCACGGATTGCCGTTGGACTTGTTGGAGAGGGTTCGGAATGCTTCGGCTATGACGATGCCATTTCACGCGATCATGATTTTGCATTGGGATTCTGCCTGTGGCTTTCGGAGGAGGATTACCGGAGCATCGGAGGCATGCTGCAGAAATCGTATGAGCAGCTTCTGGTTGATTTCGGTGATGAATTCCTGCGTGAAAATGGGATTGAAGCACCGACAAACTCGGTCAACAAGGTGTTGTCACATAGAAGAGGTGTCTCTTCTGTGCGCGAGTTCTATGAGAATCTGCTTGGTGTGAAGGTACAGAAAACTGCGGAGGGCGGTTATATTCTCCCGGATAGCTGGCGGCAGATCTCGGAAGAGAAGCTGGCGGCTGCGACCAATGGAATGGTGTTCCGGGATGATGCCAGTGCATTTACAAAGATTCGGGAGAGCCTGCTTGAATATTATCCGACGAAGGTATGGATGATGCGTCTGGCAGAAAAGCTGCATGGATTTGCACAGACAGCGCAGACGAATTATGCACGTATGATGGCAAGACAGGATTATGTGACAGCCAATCTCTGTGTGGCAAAGGGCATGCAGTATACAATGGAAATCATTTATCTTTTAAATCAGAAGTATGCGCCTTATTATAAATGGATGCGGAAGGGCATGCAGAGCCTGTCACTCATTGACAGCGTGACTCCGATCCTTGACCGGATCGCAGTGATTCCGAATCAGGCAGCGGCATGGGAAGGACGTACGTATAGTGCCTACGAGACAAATTATAAGGACGAGATCGTGTCCTGTTTTGAGGATATTGCGGAATATCTGTTGATGGAGCTTAAAATGCAGGGTGTCGTCAAGGGCACGGATACATTTCTCGATGTTTATGCACAGGATCTGGTACAGCGTGTGGATCGTGGTGATTTTGGTGCCGTGGAGGATGCCGAGATGGAAGCAAATTACCGAGAGTATGTGAATGATCTGAAGCAGGCGGCAAAAGAAAAGACAACAGAGAAATCAAAATATGATCTCGAAGAAGAGATGGGACTGGCACATGAGTGGAGTAAGGAAGTGCCGTTTGACCGCGAGGAAACGATTGCGGCGATTATTGATGCGGAGTGGAAGTTGTTTGGAAGTACCATCTATCCGGACGACTGGAATACATTTTTTATCATGCGAAAGAGCAGGTATCTGGCATGGACGAATGATCTGCTTGCAAGCTATCTGCAGGATTGTAAGGCAGGAAATGCTTTGCAGGTAGAGCGTAGTGAGAAACGGATCGGCATTGAAGAAGACCTCATACAGATCCAGTTAGACTGGCTGCAGAAATTCATCGAGAATTATCCGAAGATGGCAGGTTATGTACGGTTTATCTATACAAATGATGCACAGGAGACAATCGAATCAGCACTGCGCAGCGATATTGCGGCTTATGGAGACCGGACGTTTATTTTGTTTGGAAAGTTTGTGACCGATATCGCACAGGCTGGCGGCAACCTGACCTACGACATTATGAATTATATGGCATGTCTGTATGGGTATGGTGGAGTTGAAGATGCGGAACGACAATTATAATTCCAATATTGGAATATCTCAAGCATAATGAATGAAATAGAAAAGAACTCGTAAACAAACATACTTGCGTATGCATGTAATTGTTACGAGTTCTTTTTATGCAGGAAATAATTTAATATAATTTTTCTGTCTCGCAGATTGTGCCGCCACCGACGACGATGTCACCATAATATAAGACAACTGCCTGTCCTTTGGTGATCGCGCGCTGTGGATTGTCGAAGATCACTTCAATCCTTCCATCCGGAAGCGGATTCACGGTTGCGGGTGCTTCCGTATGACGATAGCGCACTTTTGCCGTGACGTGGATCGGGGCATCCAGGTGGTCAATCGAGATCAGATTCACATCATCCGCGACAAGACGCTTCGAGAAGAGGTCTTCATTTCGCCCAAGGACAACCTGATTTTTCTCGATGTCCACATCCATGACATACATCGGTTCTTTCAGTGCCAGTCCAAGCCCCTTGCGCTGTCCGATCGTGTAACGGATGATTCCCTTGTGCCGTCCTAAGACATTGCCATGAACATCGACGAAATCACCCTCCGGGTAAGTCTTGCACGCATGTTGTTCGATGAAATTTGCATAATTTCCATCCGGCACAAAGCAGATATCCTGGCTGTCGTGTTTTTTCGCATTCACAAATCCATGTGCTTCCGCAATGGCACGTGTCTCGCTTTTCGGCATGCCGCCGAGTGGAAACTGCGTGTGCGCAAGCTGCTCCTGCGTCAGGGAATAGAGCACGTAGCTCTGATCTTTGCCTGCATCGACCGCTTTCTTCAACAGGTAGCGCCCGGTTGCCTCATCCTGTACGATCTGCGCATAATGTCCGGTGACAACGTAATCCATCCCAAGCTCCTGTGCCCGCTTGTACAGATATTCGAATTTCAGATAGCGATTACAGTCGATGCAGGGATTCGGCGTGATGCCACATTCGTAGCAGTGCACGAACTTGTCCATGACCTGCTCCCTGAAATGCTCCTTGAAGTTCATGACATAATAATCCATGCCCATCGAATGTGCCACCGCACGGGCATCCTCCACGTCGTCTAAGGAACAGCAGGTGTGTTCTTTGTTGATGACGATATCATCATTCTGATATAATTTCATGGTGGCACCGATGCATTCGTAGCCCTGTTCCTTCATCAGGAAGGCCGCCACGCTGCTGTCGACACCGCCGCTCATAGCGATCAATGCTTTCTTATTCATAGTTCCTCCGAAAAATTCCTTGGACTTTTTTGTTTTATAATAGTATAGTATAAATATTGAAAATATAAATAGTCATTGCACATCCGCGCAATTTTTCTATATCATAATATAGTATGAACAGAATTGCAATATATGCGTCCGGTATAAAATACAGACCGGCATATGCATCTGAGGGTGTGAGGTGGTTATGATTTGAATAGATATTGGAGGCAGGTCATGGGAACAATTGTAAATAAAACGATTCAGGAGGCGACCGCGCGCCTGAAGGAAAATTACGAAGCACAGAAGATTTTTGATATGTCACTTGGAGATTGCGTGCCGGACCGGGATGCGATCATTTCAATCATAGAAGGACTGCGTACGGTTACATTTCCGGGATTTTTCGGTTCCGAGAATATGGCATATGTGTCGAAGGATAATTTCGCCGGAAGCACATTGGCAATCCTGTATGAGCGGCTGTTCAAGCAGATCCGTGTGGCATTGAAGTTTGATAACAGGGAATTGCAGGATGCGGAGATCCGTGCGAAAGCAGAGGAGTATACATCGACATTTATTGCGAAGATTCCGGACATTCAGGCAATGATCTTAAAGGATGTCGATGCCGAGTTTAACGGCGATCCGGCGGCGAAGGATCATCAGGATATCATTCTTTCTTATCCGGGCATCTTCACAATCTTTGTATATCGGTATGCACATGTCCTGTATGAATTAAATGTGCCATATATTCCACGTATCATGACGGAATATGCACATGGACTGACCGGTATTGACATCAATCCGGGTGCAACGATCGGTGAATATTTCTGTATCGATCATGGCACGGGAATCGTGATCGGTGAGACGACAACGATCGGCGAACACGTGAAGATCTATCAGGGCGTGACGCTTGGTGCACTCTCGACACGCAAAGGACAGCTGCTCTCCGGTGTGAAGCGTCATCCGACCATCGAGAATAATGTTGTGATTTATGCGAATACTACTATCTTAGGTGGCGAGACTGTGATCGGCGAGAATTCTGTTGTAGCCGGCAACTCTTTTGTCACGACATCCATCCCGGCGAACACGAAAGTCGCTTCGATGCAGCCGGAGCTGGAAATAAAAGAGCAGAAGTAGGGATTCGATTTATGCAAACTAAAGATCATCTTGCCTTAGGGCGTTATCTTGCACGTGCATTTGAGATAGAAGAACCATTCAAAAAATACGCATTTGTAATTGGAAATATCATGCCGGATGTTGACAAATGTTCATACATCCACGGATATTTTCAGTTGCTGTGCGCACATAGACAACAAAAAGATGCGGGACCTTTGTCGCTCAATGATCATCGGCGTATGCTGATCGGTGGTCATACAGCAGAAGGGTCTCGTTTTTTCGTCAACCGGATGTACCGCGTGCTGCGGAAGCGGGATAAGCTGTCGGTGTACGATTATTACCGGCTGGGGAAGGCGGCGCATTATCTGGCAGATCGCTTCACGTATCCACATACGATGCGGTACACCGGGGGATTTTTCGCACATATACGCTACGAGAAACAGCTGCATATCTATATGCGTGATATGCTGGCAATCCTGCCGAATATGCGGGAAGCAATACAAGCATGTTTTGCGCAGACAAGCTTCAACAGCCTCTATCGTGCGTATCGGAAGGAACCGGAAGGAATTGGAACGGTTCTGCACGATTGCTTTCATATTCTGGCAGTTTGTATTGCGTATTTGGAAAACATCTTATATAATAAGTAAGAACTGGAATGCAAAAGATATAAACATTCTGATATGCATACACATGAAAATGAAAAGCAAGAGGGAAGGAGCGTGTATGAGTGGACAGATCAGAATTTGAGTCACGTTATTTTGACCTGGCAGCAAATGCGCCGGGCAAGACATTTTTATTTTATGGAAATATAAAAGAGGATACAACACGCTGGTCGGCATCGGCAGTGGAATATTTTGGATTGCCAGGAGAAATCTTTGGAGACTCTACACGGGAATGGATCAGCCGGATTCATCCGGAGGATGTTGAGGAATATACGGAAAACATCATGGAGTTGTTTCGTGGTGTGATGCCATATCACAACTGTGAATACCGCATCAAGAACGCACAGGGGGAGTATGTGTGGGTCAATTGCCGCGGCTATATGACTTATGATGCAGATGGGAATGCAGCGTGGTTTGGTGGACTTGTTACAAATATGGGACACCAGACAAAGATTGACGCGGTTACGAATCTGTGGACTGTGTACCAGTTTCGAAGTGAGCTGAATCGACTGTTAGATGATCATGTGCATGGAGGAATCCTGATGATTGGTCTGGAGAACTTCAAGCGGATCAATGCAGAGTACAGCTATGCGTATGGTGACAGGGTGCTTGCGTTGATTGGGGAAAAACTGCTTGATGGTGTACGGCATAATTGTCATGTATTTCGTATGGATGGCGCGAATTTTGCGATTATTATGCAGGATGCTGGTGTAGAGCGTATTGTAGAGTATAAGAATTTTGTACAGAATTTTATGAAGAATTTAGTTGTTTCCGGACAGGCGGTGCATCTGCGGTTCAAAGCAGCGGCAACTTTCTTCCCGGAGGATGGAGAGTTTTTGGATCAGATCCAGAGCAACCTGTTCTATGCGCTTGACCATGCGAAGCTTACGAATACGGAAGATGTTGTATTCTATAGTAACGAATTATTTGTACAGAAGAAATATACGACGAGACTGAAAGACACGATCCGGGAATGTGTCGAGGAAGGCTGTAAATATTTCCGCATTGTGATGCAGCCAATCGTGGAAACGAAATCGGAGGTGTGCGATGCAGCGGAAGTGTTGCTGCGATTTACCCATCCGGAGTTCGGCGTGATCGGACCGATGGATTTCATTCCGATTCTGGAAAGTTCCAAGGAGATCATCCGGGTTGGCAAATGGGTGATCGATCAGTCGTTGCAGACACTCGCCAAGTGGCGGGAGCAGATCGGACATATGCCATTAAAACGTTTGCAGATTAATGTCTCTTACATACAATTTAAAGATCCGGAGCTTTTGGATTATGTTGTGGAACGGCTGGATCATTACCAGATTCCACATGATGCAATCATGTTGGAACTGACAGAAAGCTGCCGTGTGGAGCAAACGTCATTTCTATCGGATGTCCTGCAGACCTTCAAGGATGCAGGTATCCGCATTGCACTGGATGATTTCGGAACCGGATATGCATCACTGACCGTACTCAAGGATATCCCTGCTGACATGGTAAAGCTTGACCATACAATGACGAGAAGCATTACCGAGAAGCCGAAAGACAAAGCGCTGATTGAGTTCATCGTCAGCTACTGCAAGAAAGTTGGAATCGCTGTCTGCGCTGAGGGTGTTGAGAAGGTGGAAGCACTCTCCATCGTGCGCAACGCAGGCGTCGAATGTATCCAGGGGTACTACTACGATAAGCCGCTGGAACTCGATACGTTCTACCGAAAATATGTGAAGTAATACCAATATATTATTTATAGGAATCTCGTTTCAAAATGTTTATGAATATTTTGTGAATTAGAAAAAAGCAGTTGATTATTTCTTAGATACTGTATATACTGGATTTAGAAGTAAATGTTTGCCGCTTGCTGATGGTGCGGGGTATAAATAATTCAGTTCGTAAATAAAGCCACTTGCTATACAGGTGGGATAGAAATAGTATAGTTTGTAAATGTTCCTCATCAGCGTAAGCTGGTGGGGAAATATTTATAATAGGAGAAAATATTTATGAAAATACGGCAGGGATATTCATACCATATCAAAGATGAATTTTTTGATATGGTTCAAGATAAATATTTAATGAGTAATAAGGAACAGGGGAATTATCGACCGCATTATTATGCGATTCAAGATAAGAAGAACTTGGATTTATAATGGATGATACCAATTAGTTCACAAGCAGAAAAATATAAGAAAATTATTGAAAACAAAAAGAAGCGATATGGAAAGTGTAATACAATTGTGATTGGTTTATTTGCAGGAAAGGAAAATGCTTTTTTGATACAAAATGCGTTTCCTGTAACTCAAAAATATTTTGATCATGTGCACACAATTCAACAAAAACCGATAACTGTGCATAAAAAGTTGGATAAATTATTGGTAGAAAATTTAAATGAAGTATTGGCAATGCATAATCGCGGAATAAAGCTGATATTTACTGACATAGACACAATTCGGAATATGATGGAGAAGGAACTGGAAAGTTGAGGTATAACGTAAGGAATTTGCAGAGCCAATAAAGTAAATAAAGAAACCACATGGATACAATTCTAAAGCAGACCGTTGAAGCACGTCGGCACTTAATGAGTGCGTAGCACGAATTTAGTACCGCTACGTGCTGAACCGAGCGAGAGCGCGTCTGCGTAGAATGTATCCATGTGGTTTTTTTTTAGTTATATATGCAAATTCCGTTAACCGTTAACTTAATCTGGACTTTACGTAATTGAAATCCTGGTTATACTGGTTATCAATTTTCTCGTCCCCGAACATGCAGTCCGTGAACATATCGTTTGTGTTCGTACCCGGCGATACAACGAATCCATCTCCGAAATCTGCTTTTCCAAGGAACACACTCTCGTAGAACATGTGATCCATGTTCGTTACCTGCTCTGTCAGGAATCGTTCTGGGAACTTCAGACCATCCGGGATTCGGCATTCTGAGAACATGTACTCCATGTTCGTGACATGTGAGGTATCAAAGATCTTACCGAAATCAAATGCCTCGGATACCGAGCTCTGGTAGAACATATAACGCATATCCTTCACTTCCTTCGTGTGGAAATGGTCACCGAGTGAGAAGCCCTTCGGCATAACGCAGCCTGCAAACATCAGATTCATATCTTTGATGCCACGTGTGTTGAACAGTCCGCCGATCTGGAAGCCTTCCGGAAGCGTTACCCAGGAGAACATACCACAGCAGCTACTTGCATTGATTGGAACTTCCAGACGTCCGCCTTTGAATTCCCGGTAGTTAAATTTCAGAATCTTTTTTCCATTCCAGTTTTTCGTTGGCATAAAACAGATTGGATTGTAGAGAACCCAATGCTTGTCGCCTGTGCCTTCCTGAAACCATTTATAATTTGGTACACCAATCCGGTTCTGGAACCACATACGCTCGGAGTCATCATTGACATCAATAAAGTAGGAATTTTCTTCATATACAAAGTGGTCACGACCGAATATTTTCTGACGTTCGATTTCTTCTTTTCCGGCTATCATTAAAATTACCCCCTGTTACTAATCAATTCGTACAAAAAGTGCATGATAATTTGCATATTTTGCACAACAGTCTATTTTGATTATAGCGGATACAGGGGGCAGTTGCAACGGCAAAATCGATTATTGTGCAGATTCTGTCATGGTTACAGACTGTTCGACGTCGTTTTCGTCTATACTGTAGGAACCGCCCTGTTCCAACAGAGCGTCTGCGTCAAGTCCCAGGTCTTTTTCTGCCTTTGAGAACCATGCAGGTACATCGTTCGGATTTGCTTCGTCCGTTGGAATATTCATCGTGTTGAAGATGTATTTCCCTTCTGAATTGAAAATGTACTCTGCCCAGCCATAGCTTTCCACGGTTCCACCAGCGATCAGGACATGCTTATTGCCTTCGGAATCGGTATAATCATGCCGGTAATAGTCGGTTTCACTGCACTGATCGGTGATGTCTGTTTTTTCGCCGTTAAGCGTTAAATACAGGCGTCCATTCTCGGCGGTCGTGTAAGAGAGATCGCCGGTTGACTCAATTGTAAATGTAACGGAACTTCCGTCCTCGGAGATTTCTACGTTCGAGCCATTTGCCATAACAATGATTGTGTGTACGAGCGAGGAGCCGGTTGCTGCGAAACAGATGCCGTTTGATGCGGCAAACAGCATGACCAGACATGCGGCAGCATAGCACAGGCGCCGGACAACACGGGTTGTGCGGCTGCGCCGGATGGATGCCGGATTTAAGTTAATCTCTGCGTCGGTCGTCAGGCAGTCAAATGCCTGCTTATATTTTTCATGATTCGTCATAGTTCCAATCCTCCTTTTGTGGTAGTGCCCCCTCACATCCGTTCGGCGGCAGGTCGTCGGCGCATCCTGAATATGTGCTTCGCACATATGCGCCCTCCTCCTTTAACTTTTCTCGGAGAGCGGCACGTCCACGGTTTAAGCGAACCTTGACATTGCTCTCGCTTACATGCAGAATCTCTGCGATTTCTTTGATCGTGTAATCTTCATAATAGAAGAGATGAATGACGGTGCGCTGTTTCTCCGGGAGCTGCAGCACTGCCTCAAACAGGGCACTGCTTTCAGCGTCTGGAAAATCCAGTTCTTCCATATAGCTCTCCAGGGATTGCCGGTGTTTCCGCCAGAATGCGCGAACCGTATTCTTGGATTTGTTGATTGTAACCCGCATCAGCCATGCGCGGATATGGGTTTCATCTTCAAACTCCTTCTTCAGAATATGATATTGCAGGAAGGTGTCCTGCACGACATCCTCTGTGTCTTCGCGGTTCTGACAGATACTGAATGCAATCCGGTATAAATGGGACTGATAGCGATCGATCAGTATCCGTATTGGTATCTTCATAGTCATATCCTCCGTCTGTTTCAAAAGGCCTTTCACAGATTATACACGTGGGGCATAAAAAAGGTTACAAAAACTTGACAATTTAAAAAAATCGTGGTTTAATCTGTTACTGTAATGCTTTATTGCACTAAACCATTAACCCGTTAGAGCAATAAAAAAGTAAAGAAAATGGATATGCAACGAAGCGGTGCATATCGTCGAGGAGGAAGAGAATCATGAGAAAATTAAAGAAATTACTTGCAGCTGCATCTGTCGCTGCAATGTCACTTTCCCTTTGCGCCTGTGGCGGCGGTAAGGATAAGGACACTTATACCGTAGGTATCTGCCAGCTGATACAGCATGAGGCACTCGATGCTGCAACAAAGGGATTTAAGGATGCTCTGGTAGAGGAGTTTGGTGAAGATGGTATTAAGTTTGATGAGCAGAATGCACAGGGTGATGCAAATACATGTGCAACGATCATCAATGGTTTCGTAAGTAGTGATGTGGATCTGATTCTTGCAAATGCGACTCCTGCATTGCAGGCAGCAGCTGCTGGTACAGATACGATTCCAATTCTTGGTACATCTGTAACAGAATATGGCGTTGCACTGGAGATACCGGATTTCAATGGTACAGTCGGCAGAAATATTTCCGGTACTTCTGACCTTGCACCACTGGAGAGCCAGGCAGACATGATCAAGGAGCTGTTCCCGGATGCAAAGACAGTTGGACTTCTGTACTGTTCTGCAGAGGCAAACTCCCAGTATCAGGTCGATACAGTAAAGGCAGCTCTGGAGAAGCTTGGATATACATGTGAGTATTATTCATTCTCAGATTCTAACGACCTTTCAACAGTCACAACATCTGCAGCGAATGCAAGTGATGTCATTTACGTTCCAACAGACAACACCGTTGCAGCGAATACAGAGATCATCAAGAATATCTGTATGCCAGCAAAGACTCCGGTTGTTGCCGGCGAGGAAGGTATCTGTAAGGGTTGTGGAGTTGCTACACTTTCCATCAGCTACTATGATCTGGGTGTTGCAACAGGTAAGATGGCAGCAAAGATTCTGAAGGGTGAGTCAAAGATTGAAGAGATGCCAATCGAGTATGCACCTCAGTTTACAAAGAAGTACAACAAGGATATCTGTGACGAACTTGGTATCAGCGTACCGGATGATTACGAAGCAATCACAAACGAGTAATCGAAAAACATAGCGAAAACAAGCGCATTTACTTGATTTTTGTTGTATAAGTATAGTATATTAGTCGGGTAGAGTTTTTCTACCCGATTTTTATTGAAGAAAAATAAAGGAGAGAAAAAAATGGATATAAGTGCTTTATTTAATGCCATGCCAGGCGCGATTGCCCAGGGTCTGATCTGGGGTATTATGGCGATTGGCGTGTACATTACGTTCCGAATTCTGGACATCGCCGATTTGTCTGTCGATGGAACAATGTGTACGGGAGCAGCCGTATGTATTATGTTGATGCAGAAAGGCTATCATGTAGCAGCCGCAATGGCGATCGCGACACTTGCAGGTATGCTTGTAGGTCTGGTAACTGGTTTGTTCCATACGACAATGGGAATTCCGGCAATCTTAGCAGGTATTCTGACACAGCTTGGTTTGTGGGGTGTAAACCTGAAGATTATGGGAAAAGCAAATCAGCCGATCAATGTCGACAAATATGATCTGGCAGTTTCCCTTCGTTACATAAAGAGAGTTGCATTTTATAAGAATTCAATTTTTGTAGTATTTATATTTATGATCGTCGTAATCGGAATTTTGTACTGGTTCTTCGGTACAGAGCTTGGTAGTTCGCTTCGTGCAACGGGTTGTAATGAGAACATGGCACGTGCACAGGGTATCAACACGAACTTCAACAAAGTACTTGGTCTGATGATCTCCAATGGATTAGTTGCATTTTCAAGTGCATGTCTTGGACAGTATCAGGGATTTGCAGATATCAATATGGGTAAAGGTGCGATCGTTATCGGTCTGGCATCTGTCATTATCGGTGAGGCAATCTTCAGCCGCATCTTCAAGAACTTCGCATTGAAGCTTCTGTCGGTCGGTATTGGTGGTGTGATTTACTTTATCGTGCTGCAGATTGTTATCTGGCTTGGTGTCGACACCGATCTGTTGAAGCTGTTCCAGGCGCTCATAGTAGCAGTGTTCCTTGCAGTACCTTACTGGAAGGGAAAACATTTCAATAAGGGTAAGAAGCTTGCGGCATCCGCAGATAAGGAGGCGTAAATACTATGTTAGAGCTGAAGAATATTTATAAGACCTTCAATGCGGGAACGGTCAATGAGAAAATGGCATTAAAGGGACTCAATCTGACACTGGAGGATGGCGATTTTGTAACCGTCATCGGTGGAAATGGAGCAGGTAAGTCTACGATGTTAAATGCAATCGCTGGTGTATGGCCGGTCGATCAGGGACAGATCATCATAGGAGATACCGATGTGACAAAGCTTCCGGAATACAAACGTGCTAAATATCTCGGACGTGTATTCCAGGATCCGATGACCGGAACGGCAGCGACGATGGAGATTCAGGAAAATCTGGCTCTGGCACTCCGCCGTGGAGACAGCCGTACATTAAAGGCAGGAATCACGAAAAAAGAGCATGCTAAGTATCGCGAGATGCTGGCTACATTGGGACTTGGACTGGAAGATCGTATGACATCGAAGGTAGGACTTCTGTCTGGTGGTCAGAGACAGGCACTTACACTGCTGATGGCAACCTTGAAAAAGCCGAAGCTTCTGCTTCTCGATGAGCATACAGCCGCACTTGATCCGAAGACAGCTGCGAAGGTATTGCAGACGACAGATATGATCGTCAACCGCGACAACCTTACAACTTTGATGATTACACATAATATGAAGGATGCGATCGCACATGGGAACCGTCTGATCATGATGATGGATGGAAATATCATTCTGGATATCCGTGGCGAAGAGAAAAAGAAGCTGACGGTTGGTGATCTGCTTCACAAGTTTGAAGAGGCAAGTGGCGAGGAATTCGCGAACGATAAGGCGATTCTTGGCTAATCTATGAATCAGTAGATATGAACGAAGAACAGGTATTGATAGCACGTTTGCAGGATCTGGCGAAGCGTGCATACAGGCAAAATATTTATACATACACCGGATTCCTGACACCCGCGGAGCTTGCGGTGATCTATGAGAAGCAGGCAGAGTTCTCCTTTGTGGGAATGACCTGCTTCGGTGGAACGCCGGAGTGTGAGCGGCAGATGGTACAGTTTGGTTCCGAAGAATTGTTTGGATATGCGGGTGTATTCCCAATCTCCATTGTTCTGGTAGAACCATTGTCAGAAAAATTTGCGGAAGATTTAAGCCACCGGGATTTTCTCGGTGCGATTATGAATTTAGGGATTGAACGTTCCGTGCTCGGTGACATTCTGGTAAAGGATGGAAAGCGGGCATATATTTTCTGTCAGGAGAATATTGCTGCATATATTATGGAGCAACTGACCAAGATAAAACATACGAACGTGAAAACATCTATGGTGGAGGGCGAGATCGAGGATCTGAAGCCGACAAAGGAAGAGCTTCATGTGATTGTCAGTGCACCACGGTTTGATGCGATCATTGCGGCAGTCACAAAATGCTCCCGAAATGAGACATTGAATCTGTTTCGGGCGAAGAAGGTCACACGGAATGGAAGGACAGAGGAACGCAACAGTCTGGTCTTAAAGGATGGAGATAGTTTCTCGGTTCGTGGCTATGGAAAGTTTCAGTATTGTGGCGCTGGAAGTGAGACACGCAAAGGCAGAGTGAATATTTATTTAAAGAAATATATTTAGGGGTTTCCGAATGACGCAAGTCGTGTTAAAATATGTGATAGTGGGGTTCTGTCACTTAAAAAAGGGAAACGATGAGGCGAAAAGGATATGATCAGTAAGTACATTACAGATAACGGAAAATTCAGACAGATTGATGAGTTTATACCCGGTATGTGGATAAATCTGACGGCGCCGACGCAGGATGAAAGCTTGGAGATTGCCAGACGTTATAACGTAGATCTGGCAGATATACGTGCTGCACTGGATGATGAGGAGTCATCGCGTGTGGATGTGAATGATGATTATGTCTTGATTTTGTTCGATATTCCATCGGTTGAGATTCGACACAATCAGGAAGCATATACGACCATCCCGCTGGGTGTTGTGTGGACAGACGATGCCATTATCACTGTTTGTTCGGCGGAGACGCCGGTGCTCAAGCACTTTATAGTCAACAATATTCGTGATTTTACAACGAAGAAGCAGGTACGTTTCACATATCAGATTTTATATCGGACAAGCATGTTATATCAGTCATACCTTCGTATCATTGACCGTCGCAGACTGGAGATGGAAGAACGTATGGGCGGTGCAACCGAAGATGCCGATATCGTCAACCTGCATGAGATGGAATCCAACCTTGTATATTTCGACACATCGCTGCGTGCAAACCGTATGGTCGTCGACCGGTTGACAAGATACAGCGGAATCCGGAAGTTCCCGGAAGATCAGGAATTGTTGGATGATGTGATTGTCGAGAATCTGCAGGCAATCGAGATGACACAGATCTATCGTGATATCTTAAAAGGTACACGGGAACTGATGTCGACGGTGATCGATAACCGTTTGAATAACATCATGAAGCTGCTGGCTGCAATCACGATTGTAATGTCTATCCCGACGATTATTTCGGGATTATATGGTATGAATCTGAATGGCGATGGTATGCCATTTTCGAAGACACCGTGGGGATTTACAATCATATGCGTATTTACGCTGGTGGTTTGTATTGTTGTCGCGTTGATACTGCGAAAACGAAAGATGCTGTAGAGGATAGAAGATAAAGGATTGATATATATTGAAAAACTTGAGATTTAAGTTCGTAGTTGCGACAAGCCCATTGTTTGTTGCCACGCATCTTCCGCGTGCGAACTATATGATAAAGCATAAAGAGAAATATACAGAACAGCAGCGGTATCATTTTGCGATGAAGATCGAGAATCATATGCGCAGACGCGCCCGTACCAAGACGGATGTATTTGGCAGGGAGAATCTGCCACAGGATGGCGGATATATCATGTATGCCAACCATCAGGGAAAATATGATGCGCTTGGTATCATGCTGGCACATCCAAAGCCATGTGCGATGCTGTGGGAAGAGAAATCCGCAGATCGTCTGGTGGCAAGACAGGTATGTGGTCTGGTGGAGGGAACAACCATTTCCTTTGAGGATCCGAAGCAGCAGATTGGTGCACTCAAAACGATTGCCGAGCGTGTGAAGGATGGAAAACCATATTTGATTTTCCCAGAGGGCGGTTATACGGATAATAAAAATGAGTTACAGGAATTTAAGTCCGGGTGTTTCTCGTGTTCGTTAAAATCCAGAACACCAATCGTTCCGGTGGTGATCTACGATTCGTGGAGGTCGATGGATACGAATACCTTTGAGAAGGTTCGGACACAGGTACATTTCCTGCCGCCGATTCCATATGAAGAATATGGAAAATTGCGAAAGCATGATGTATGCGAATTGGTAAAGAAGAGAATTCAGGAGAAGCTTGATGAATTAAAAGAAGCAGATCCGAGGAGATGAAAAACGTGAAGACAGGTATTGTATTAGAGGGCGGCGCGTTCCGCGGGCTTTTTACCGCTGGAGCTTTGGACTGCCTGATGGATAATCAGATATTATTTGATTATGTGGTAGGAGTATCTGCCGGCGCTGGAAACGCGGTCAATTATCTGGCAGGGCAAAAGGGTCGTACCAAATGGACGATTACCGCAAGCGGAGAAAATGCATATTATGGTGTCAAGCAGATGCGTAAAAGCAAGAAGATGCTTGATTTAGATCGTATGGTGATGGAGTTTTCGCATAAGCAGTATCCATTTGACTTTGAGAAGTTCGTTGCGTCACCATCGGAGGTAGAACTCGTAGTGACAAACTGTGAGACTGGAAAAGCCGAATATATCGAAAAGACAGAGGATGAGAAGCGCATGCTGATGGCAGTCAAGGCATCGTGTTCAGTTCCTGTGCTGTGCAATCCGGTTGAATTAGATGGATTCCATTATATGGATGGAAGTCTGGCTGATTCGATTCCGGTGAAGCGTGCATTTGAGGTTGGATGTGACCGGGTTGTCTGTATTTTGACAAGAAAACCAGAGGAAGCACCGACAAACTATGGAAAGATACGCGCGCTGATGCGTACCTATAAGAAGAAATATCCGGCATTTTATGATACGTTGATGCGCAGACGTGAGATGTATGCAAAGCAGTTAGACCGGATCAACCGATACGAGAAGGAAGGAAAGCTTCTCGTTTTCCGACCGGAGTTAGACAGCATCAGCAAGTTTGAACAGGATAAAGAAAAGCAGGAAGCATTTTATCAGAATGGATATGATCTGATGGAAGCAAATTTGCAGAAGATGCAGGATTTCCTACAGGGAAAGTAATATAAAAATAAAAACGACTATCATGCCAGTGATTGGTGTGATAGTCGTTTTTGTTTGGTTTCAGGTATAACTTAGTGCTTTTGACTGTATTTGTACCACAGATACATGTAAGCGACAAGCGGACTGTATTCTGGCAGAGGGATGATTCCGAGGGATTCATATACTGCCTTGCTGTCGTAATCAGTAGAATATGCAGAGATTCCGGTCAGATAGACCGGAAGCTTTTTTTGTGCCGCCTGATGGGTGAGTGCAAGCAGGGATGGATTTTTCGTATTGATCGTACCGGAGTGGTATGCGTGGATCAACACTGCGCGTGCATTGTCTGGCAGATAATACTGCATGCCCGGCATAGATTGGAAGAAGCAGACCGGGCATGCAGTATCGAAGTGGATGGACGATGTATCTGGCGATATCGGTTCGCACGCGTTGGTCAGGGAGCAGGCATCGGAATCCTTCGGCATTGCAGTCTTGCACAGGCCGGAAAGCTCCTGCAGGACAGGTGCGATTGCATCTGCATATGCATCGTAAGAACGTTCGTACAAACTGTCATCGAATGGATGGTGGTTGTAGACGCCAAGTGCATTGTAGATATTCGGTGTGCTTCCGGTGTTGCAGTAGGCGATGCCGACAGCGGTTGGGAGTAGCGAAAATGCGGATGTATAGTCCGGTGTTGCTATATCGGAAGAATGCGGGGTATAATCGGTTGTCATTGTGCCAGAAGAATATGGAACATTGTCAGGTATGGTTTGTTTGTTATGTGTGTGCTTCCAGTTGCGGATATAGTCAACGGCAGCAGTGAAATTCGTGAGTCCATTTGCACGTGGATCGTCCAATATATAATTGCTGGATACGAGTAGGATCGGAACTCTGGCATAGGCAAAACACATACCAAGCGCGGCGGCGGTAAAAGGAAGCGTATCCGTGCCGTGTGTTACAATGATGCCGTCGATGTTTTTCGTAAGCTGATCACGGATGCAGGCAATCAGCAGATTCAGATGCGAACCATCCATATACTCACTCAGGGTTGTATAAGGAGCTTCCGTCTGAAAGTGCGGGATGGCTGCTCCTTTTTTCTTTTGCTCGATGTTGTACATTGCCAGCAGCCGATATGGCATCTGTGCGTCGGTTGAGACAAAGCTTTGCTGTACAGATGAGCCAATCGTGCCGCCGGTGAAGATAACTGTGATATTCATAAAACTACTCCGTTTCATTTTCTTATAGTTTTAACATGATATTCGAGATAAATTCATGTTGCTCAGTATAAAAATTCGAGGAACCGTGGTGCTTTTCAGCGGATGCCTGAATCGAGGTCAGACCGATTCCACTTTTCTTTTCCTTGGTGGAGATGTATTTCCCATTTCGTTCGCATACGTTGCCGTCGAAGCTGTTTACCATCGTGATATATAGGCAGCCCGGGGTGTCGAGATCGGCGGACAACCGGATGAAGCGGTCGGGAGATTTCACATGCCTGCAGGCTGTGACTGCATTATCCAGCAGGTTTCCGAAGATCAGGCAGAGGTCAATATCCGAGACGGTAATTTCCTTTGGTATGCCAACCTGCAGTTTCGTACGGATTCCGTAGCTTTTTGCGATGTCGATATAGTAATGGATGGTTGCATTGACCACAGGGTTTTCACAGTATGTCGCGGGTGCCTGCACATTAGAGATTTCAGAAGAATACCTGGATATATATTCCTGTAATTTCTCGTATTGTTCAGTCTGGGATAGTTCATTTAATACAGCAATCGTGTGCTTGAAATCGTGTCGGACGCGGCGGGTTTCATCCAGATATGCCTGCATTTTCTCGTACTGGTCTGCCTGAAGCTGATACATCAGAGCGGTGGAATCCGCTTCTATCTTCTGGGCGGATGTGACGGCGATGATATACAGCAGGAACTGAAACAGCATAAAGAACAGGAACAGTACGCCCTCAATTACCATTGCAATCTGGAAGATTCGACCGACGCGGATATTTGCATAATCAATCGGGATCATGTAGATGTTGCAGAAGGTGATAATGGCGGGGATTGCCCATGCGATCCGCCAGAACAATAGTGTGTTGAAATTCTCAAACAGCCACTTGAATTTCTGGCGCATGCTGAGAAGTACAGACATTATAACAATACTGACTGCGTATTGTATGGTCAAGCCCAGAACGGAATTGTCGCTCAAATTGGAGGTTGGATCAAGCTGCGCGGTAAGATAATCATTCATGATGCAGCCAAATGACAGGGCTGCGGTCGCACATAAAAACATATAGAGCAACTTCAGTTTTTCCAATTTGACCATCAAAAAATAAGTGATCAGACAGACGCCGAGCAGAGGAAAGAAAAACAGGTTCGTATAGTAGGAACCTGACAGGTCAATCCATGCCAGAAGAAAACAGACTGCAACCATGCATGGAAGCAGTATAGGATATAGTTTTTTCTGAGGGATAATGAGCCAGTCCGCAACCGGAATGATACACAGAAAGATACCGGGGAGGATGACACCGTATTCGGCAGCCCGATAAAACAAATTCCCAAAATTCATGAGAGCCCTCCCTTCGATAAAGCCTTTGTGCGTCGGTTAAACTGGCGTGTGATAAATGCCTGTGTAATGGCAGTTGCATTTTTCCTGTGAATCGAAAATACCGTGGCATCAGACATCGTGCAGGTTGTATTTTCCATTTGCGAGACATAGTCCAGATTGACGAGTATACCCCGGTTAATCGCCAGAAACCGTGGATCTTTCGTGAGAAGCGCGGATGCTTCGCGGAATGGCATACGGCAGCGGAACACGTCGCGCCCATGAATCTGCAGATAGTTGGAGTCGGACGTGATATAGCGGATATCGGAATATAAAATCGGAATCTGTTTCCGGTCAACCGAGATCACAAATGCCTGAGTATCCGTCGGTTCCTCCTGTGTGATTGCAAGCTCGTCGAAGAGCCGTGCGATCATATCTGTCGATACAGGCTTTTCCAGATAATCAAATGCGTGTACCCGGAATGCATCAGCACGATGTTCCGGGCTGCTTGTCAAAAAGATGATCGGTGTACGCGGTGCAATCTCACGAAAGGCAGCTGCCATATCAATTCCGGTTGCATCCTGCAAATAGATGTCGAAGATCACAAACGAATATGAAATCTGCGTACAGGCAGAGAGAAATGCGGCACATGTTGCATAGCGGTCACAGGCGATCATGCCACCATGTGTGCGGCTGTAATCCATGATTGTAGTATATAATTTCTGTAACTCTTCCGGGCTATCATCCACGATGGCAAGCTTCATATCCATTTCCTCTCCAAATTGTAATTTTTACCATTGTAGCACAATTTTTTATAGGAATCTATGCGTTGGAATGACATTTCGTCCCAGAAAAATGCATTTCGTCCCAGAAGTATTGACGAACGTGCCAATGCATGATAAGAAAAAAGATATAAAAAATGTAAAGAAGGTAATATTTAGGATAGAAAAGTTCTAAATAGTAGGAGAGGAAAATGAAAGTGAGAGAGAAATTAGCACGAAAGGTGATGGCAGTCGTGATAGCGGCAGCCGCTGTGTTTGCGATGAGCGGAGGGACGAAGGTTGCCACGGTGAAAGCAGAAGACGAAGCCGCGGAAGTAATTGATAGTGCCGGAACGAGTGTAGGAAAATATGGTTCGCTTGGAGAAGCAGTAAGTCATGCAGGTAATAATTACACAATTAAAGTATTGAAAAGCTCAATTGGGGGAGATGTACTGAGCGTTGGAGATAAAAATCTTACAATTGATCTGAATGGAAACAATCTTGTGATTTCCTCCATTTCGACTAGTAGGGGATTGACAATAAAGAATGGAACAATGTTAACAGATATTGACAATGCCAGTTCATCCGGGGATTACGGAACACTTGTTGTAGACAATGCGATGTTAACATTACCAAACGGCATGCAATGGATGTCGGATGGCGGCATGCAGGTGAAAAATGGAAGTACAGTTAGTTTGTTATCAGGATTGTTTAGTTTGACGAAGCTGTCTATGGATCAAGATTGTGTATTTTCTGTTGCGTGTAACAGTGGAATTTTTAATTATGGAAGACCGGGGAATGGATTTGAAGCGGTAAAAGAGTTTCTTCCAGAGGGATATTCGGTGGGAGTATATTTCAATGGAACGGATAACATCCAGACTATTAAAGATGAAAATGGAAATAACGCAACGAATTATGTACTTCGTTATCGCAGACTCTCCGATTCCCAGCTTTCCGTTACATTGGATCCGGACACTTACGTCTATGATGGCAATGAAAAAAGACCAGCTGTGACAGTGTCCTATGAGGGACAGACACTGACAGAGGGCGTAAGCTACACACTCACTTATGCCAATAACAAAAATGCAGGAACCGCGAGTGTAACCATTGATGGAAAGAATAGCTTGCATGGGCAGATTGTGAAAAACTTCACCATCAAAAAGGCAAATCAGAATGCACCGACAGGATTGACACCGACAGCGGAATCAGACGATGGGAAAAAAGATGGACAGATTGCAAATCTGACAACTGCGATGGAATACAGTGTGGATCAGACAAACTGGACCGCTTGCACAGGCACGATGCTGACGAAGCTTTCTGCTGGTGATTATTACGTAAGATATAAGGAAACTTCAAATTATTTCGCTTCTCCGTCTACAAAAGTTGTGGTTGCAAAGGGCACCGTTCCGGCGACAACCGGAACGCAGACCACAACGGAAACGGAGACAACAGAAGCTGCGACAACACAGACATCGGGGACAACTGAGACTACGACAACTCAGCAGACATTGGTGGAACAGCCGAATGCCAGCACAACACAGGCTGACACGGAGAAGACAACAGAGCCGAATAAGAAGGCAGATTCTGCAACGGCTACCGGTGATGCATATCCATTGGCAATCATGGTTACCTTGATGCTTGGTGCAGGTGTTTGTATCACAGGCATGATTCGCAGAAGAAAGAAGAATAGTTAATTGTGAATAGGACTCAAGTAGAATGATTGCAGAAAATAGGAGCAGGATATCAAAATCCTGCTCCTTGATTTTTTGGACAAAATAAATTATGTGGTATAGCACGGATGTGGAGAAGAGGGTGTAGAAGAGAATATTTGACCTGGAAAACCCACGAGGTGGGTGCGGGAGGAAAAAAACAAGCAGAAAACCCCAGATTGGAAGCTGGAGTGGGAGAATGGAGGAGAAAAGTGGGTGCAGGAGCAAATATATTGTTGGAAAAACCCACGAAGTGGGTGCGGGAGGAAAAAAACAAGCAGAAAACCCCAGATTGGAAGCTGGAGTGGGAGAATGGAGGAGAAAAGTGGGTGCAGGAGCAAATATATTGTTGGAAAAACCCACGAGGTGGGTGCGGGAGGAAAAAAGCAAGCAGAAAACCCCAGATTGGAAGCTGGAGTGGGAGAATGGAGGAGAAAAGTGGGTGCAGGAGCAAATATATTGTTGGAAAAACCCACGAGGTGGGTGCGGGAGGAAGAAAGTAAGCAGAAAAACCCAGATTGGAAACCGGAGGAAATGGAAATAAATTTACAATTCCCGCTTGAAATGGTATAAATAAAGAAGATTTTACAGATTGGAAATATATATGGAAGAATATGTAATCAAAAATCAGAAAAAGCTCCGGCTCGGTATCACGACAGGGACGTGCAGTGCGGCGGCGGCACAGGCAGCAACGATGCAGCTTCTGCTTGGCGTGGAAAGTCACGCGGTAACCTTGCGCACACCCAAAGGAATGACCGTTCCGGTGCCGGTGTATCTGCTTGAAGCAGATGACCGGAAAGCAAGCTATAAGGTTATCAAGGATAGTGGCGATGATCCGGATGTGACAAACGGAACGGATGTGTGCGTGACGGTGGAGTATGAACGGCAGAGCGCGGGCACGGATGTAGATGGAAGTGCGGAAACAAGAGAAAATAAGAAGCCGGACGAAAGCGTGAAAACAGGCAATGGCACAGAAACAGATGGAAGAGTGGAAGCCGGCATTCAGAGTAGTGAACATGGAATTCAGGATAAATCCTGTGCATTTAAAAGTGAATCATACCCATATTTGACGCTGGACGGCGGAACCGGAATCGGGCGAGTCACGAAAGAAGGTCTGGAGCAGGCGGTTGGACAGGCGGCAATTAACCGTGTGCCGCGGCAGATGATATTTGCGGCGGTGGCAGATGTGTGCGAGAAAGCAAATGTCAGTGAGTCATTGCACATCACTGTATGGATGCCGGAGGGTGAGGCTTTAGCGAAGCGTACATTTAACCCGAAGCTTGGTATCGAGGGCGGACTTTCAGTATTAGGGACAAGCGGAATCTTAGAGCCGATGAGCGAGCAGGCAATCGTGGCGACGATCGAGACGGAGATCCGGCAGCTACATGCAGTCGGTGAAGAGAAGCTATTAGTAACACCGGGAAACTACGGACAGGCGTATGCATCTGAATATCTGGGACTTGATCTGATGAAGAGTGTCAAGTCGAGCAATTATATTGGCGATACAATTGACCTTGCAATTTCGTATGGCATGAAGGATTTCCTGCTGGTTGGAAATATAGGAAAGCTGGTGAAGCTGGCGGCAGGAATTTTCAACACACATTCCAAGGTGGCCGATGGACGTGGAGAAATCTTTGCGGTGCATGCAGCGATGGCAGGTGCCCATGCGAAGGTGGTACAGGAAATCTACGACTGTATCAATACCGACCGGATGTTGGATGTGCTGGAACGGGAAGGATTGCAGGAAGCTGTGATGCAGAGTATTCTTGCGGCAATTGAGAAGCATGTCTCAGGCAGAGTCGGCGATACGATGCGGTTTGGAGTGATTGTATTTTCGGAGAAGTATGGATATCTGGGGCAGACGAGTGATGCGGATATGGTGTTAGACGTATTTCGAGGGAAGCAGAGGATGTGAATGGATACACATACAGTGCAGAGAACGGTGGAAAAAATATATGCTGCATGTAGAATGCCGTTACACGAATATATTTCAATGATGATAAATAAAGGAAGAAAATAAATGGTACATTTCGTAGGAGCAGGACCCGGTGCGTGTGATCTGATCACCGTGCGGGGTATGAATCGAATTAAGGAAGCGGACGTGATCATCTATGCAGGTTCGCTTGTAAATCCAGAACTGCTTTCGTATGCGAAGGCAGATTGCGCAATCTACAACAGCGCGCATATGACGCTGGAAGATGTCGTGGCAGTCATGCAGGAAGCAGAGGCGGCAGGTAAAATAACTGTGCGTCTGCATACGGGTGATCCATCCGTGTATGGGGCGGTTCGTGAGCAGATGGATTTGCTGGATGAATCGGGAATCGCATATGATGTGTGTCCGGGTGTAAGTGCGGTGTTCGGTGCTGCGGCGTCGCTTGCGTGTGAGTATACGCTGCCGAATGTGACGCAGACCTTGATTTTGACACGAGCCGAGGGAAAAACCCCGGTGCCGGAGAAAGAAAATCTGCGGAGTCTGGCAGCTCATCGCGCCAGTCTGGTGTTGTATCTGTCATCCGGGCTTGCAAGAAAGGTACGGCAGGAGCTTATGATCGGTGGATATGCAGAGGATACGCCGGTTGCTGTTGTGTATAAAGCAACGTGGCCGGAAGAGAAGATCATCCGCACGACACTGGCAAAGCTTCCAGAAGATATGGAAGCTGCAGGAATTACGAAGACGGCATTGATCATTGTATCTCCGGCGCTTGGAAGTATCTATGAAAAATCCAAGCTGTATGACGCAGCATTTACAACGGAATATCGAGGCGCGACTGAAATTGCACTTCCGGCAGGAATCCGCCGGTTGCTGCTTATCACATGCAGTGTGCGTGGTTATGCGACGATGCAGAAATTAGCGAAGAAGCTGGAAAATATTTCTGATGCTGAAATTATTGTGAAGGTAAAATGTGAGGCACTTCCAGAGGTTTCAATGAAGGAAACAGTGAAAGCGTGTGTTGATGAATATTTTGAGCAGGTGGATGCCATCGTGTTCGTAACAGCAAGTGGAATTGCGGTACGGAGTGTGGCGGAGCACCTGACGCACAAATCTAAAGATCCGGCGATTGTGTGCATGGACGAATGTGGCAAGCACGTGATATCGTTGGTGAGCGGACATGCCGGCGGGGCAAATGCACTCACACAGATGCTGGCGGATGTGATGTGGACAACCCCCGTTATCACGACGGCGACAGATGTAGAAGGACAGTTTTCCATTGATGATTATGCGCGGGAACATAATTTAGTAATTACAGATTGGGCGAAGGCGAAGGCAATCAGTGCGGAGGTGCTGGCGACCGAGGGGAAGCCTGTATGGATAGATGAAGCAGAGGTTTCGCGAAAAGTAGAGAAGGATGCATGCGAGATATGTAAGGAACAGAAATCAATCGGTATTGATGAGGGAGCGATAGAAAACGATGGATGTGGAAATAGAGTCGATGGATGTGAGAATGAAGTTGATGGATGTGGGAACAGAGTCGATGGATGTGGGAATGAAGTTGATGGATGTGGGAACAGAGTCGATGGATGTGAGAATGAAGTTGATGGATGTGGGAACAGAGTCGATGGATGTGGGAACAGAGTCGATGGATGTGGGAACAGAGTCGATGGATGTGAGAAGAGAGTTGATATATGCGAGAATAGTATCGATGTTCGGAGATTACAGATAGGCTCGTATCAGGTTATTGTAACTCCGCGAGATATCCTGCCAGATGAGAAAACGTTGCAGCTCATTCCACGCTGCATCGTAGCAGGAGTCGGCTGTAAAAAAGGAACGTCTGCGGATAAAATCGAGCATGCGGTGAAGGATGCGTTTGCGAAAGCAGGCTTGCGGATGGAAGCATTATGTGCGGTGGCGAGTATTGATCTGAAGAAGGAAGAAGCCGGTTTGCAGGAATTCTGTGCGGCGAGGAAAGTGCCATTTGAGACATATATGGCGGAAGAATTGCGGGCGGTACCGGGTACATTTTCAGCATCCGGGTTCGTAACCAGCGTGACCGGCGTGGACAATGTCTGTGAGCGCAGTGCAGTAAAGTTTGCGAACGAGCATGGAGTGGGTAGCGGAGAGTTGTTGCTTCGCAAGCAGGTGAATCATGGTGAGCTGATGCTGAGCAAGCAGGCGCACGAGGGCGTAACGGTAGCGCTGGCGTATGTGGGTGTAGAGAGAGAAAAGTAAGCAGAAAAACCCACGAGGAGGGTTTGGAAGCTGGAAAACAGGCGAAAAAACCCAAAACCGGAAGCTGATACTAGAAAGTGAAGAGTAATCTGGGTGTAGCGAGTGGAAAACAAACAAGAAAACCAACGCGATGGGCGTGGGAGCTGAAAAGAGAGCGAAAAAACCCAAAACTGGAAGCTGAAACCAGAAAGAGAAGAGCAATCTGGGGGTGGCGAGAGAAAAGCAAGCAGAAAAACCCACGCGGTGGGTTTGGGAACCGAGAAACAAGCGAGAAAACCCAAAACCGGAAGCTGAAACCAGAAAGAGAAGAGTAATATGGGTGTGGCGAGTGAAGAGCAAGCGGAAAAACCCACGAGGAGGGTTTGGAAGCTGGAAAACAAGCGAAAAAACCCAAAACCGGAAATTAAATCAAGAATCCCTGAAATAAAACCAAAACATAATAAATATTGCAACAGAGCAGTAACGGAGAGCAGTATGAGCGTAGAGAGTAAGAATGAATTATATATCGTCGGGCTTGGTCCCGGGGCAAGACAGAAGATGACACAGGAAGCAATTGACGTTGTGGAAGCCTGCGAAGTGATTGCGGGATACAAGGTATACATAGAACTTCTGAAACCGTATTACCCGAATAAAGAATATCTGGTGAATGGCATGCGGCAGGAGGTAGAACGGTGCCGGCTGGCACTGGAAACCGCAGCGAGTGGAAAGAAGACAGCACTTGTCTGTAGTGGTGATGCAGGCGTGTATGGCATGGCAGGAATCACGCTGGAACTGGCGGCAGAATTCCCGGAGGTGGATGTACATGTAATCCCGGGCGTGACGGCGGCACTTTCTGGGGCGGCGTTGCTTGGCGCACCGCTTGGACATGATTTTGCAGTGATCAGTCTAAGCGATCTGCTGACACCGTGGGAGCTGATTGAACGGCGTCTTGCGGCAGCAACTGAAGGAGATTTCGCAATCTGTCTGTATAATCCGTCCAGCCACAAACGGCACGATTATCTGCAGAAGGCATGTCAGATTTTGCTGCAGAAAAAGTCCGGAGATACGGTCTGCGGAATCACGCGGAATATCGGGCGAGACGGCGAGGAGAAAAGAATTCTGACACTGGGCGAGTTACTGGAAACGCAGGTGGACATGTTCACGACAGTATTTATCGGAAATTCCCAGACACGGAAAGTTGGCGACGCGATGGTGACACCGCGCGGATATAGAAGAGATAACACATGAAAGTAGTAATATTTGGCGGTACAACGGAGGGGCGGCAGCTTGCCGAGTATCTGGTACAATTAAACAAGAAACAGAAAAGTCAAACAATTGAACTCCATGTCTGCGTAGCATCGGAATATGGTGCGCAGGTACTGCCGGAGGATGCCACGCTCAAGGTGCATGTCGGACGGCTGGAGCAGGCAGATATGCAGAAATTCTTACAGGCAGTACAGGCAGACATCTGTGTGGATGCGACACATCCGTATGCGGTGATCGTGACACAAAATATTTATCAGGCGTGTAAAGCAGTGGAAGTTCCGTATGTCCGCGTGCGGCGGGAGATGCAGGAAGAATTTCAAAATGTAGATCACGATATACAGATGAAACATGCACATGTGGAAGATGCAGATGGGAATCGGCATATCTGTGAAGCATCGGACAGCTTCTATGTGGAAGACACACAGGCGGCGGTTGATTATCTGAAACGCGTCAAAGGAAATATACTGATTACAACAGGCAGCAAGGAATTGTATTTATACACGCAGATCCCGGACTATGAATCGCGCTGTACGGCGCGTGTACTTCCAACCAAATCGGTGGTAGAGGCGTGTACGGAACTGGGATTTACCGGGAAACATCTGATCTGTATGCAGGGACCATTTGATCTGGAAATGAATCTGGCAACCTTACGCTATGCAAATGCTGATTTCATGGTGACAAAGGCAAGTGGGAAGAATGGCGGCTATGACGAAAAATGCGAGGCGGCGCTTGCCGCCGGTGTACATCTTGTTGTGATTGGACGTCCGAAGGAGCAGGTGGAACCAGTGATGTCACTTGCACAGGCAGAAAAATATTTGCGGGAGAAAACGGGTTCGGATTCAGAATAAAATGGAAACAGATGTGCAATCTGTACTGAATAGAAACAGATGCGAGATCTGAAATAGATAGATGTGTTTGCATCTTCTTAATTTGGATAGAAAATAAACGGCAGGATTTTATTTGTCTGACAGGATAAGAGACAGAAAGGAGAATCGAAAGAATGGGGAATAATAAAGCCACAACGATATATGTAATCGGCATGGGGCCGGGAAATGCGGATTGTCTGACCAGAGAAGCGGTGCAGGCATTGGTACAGGCGACCGTTTGTATCGGTGCTTCCCGTATGCTTCAGATCTGGAAGGACCTTTGTGAAGAAGATGGCCGCGATGTAGGGCAGACATTTTATAATGCATATAAGGCAGAGGAAATCGCAGATCTGATACGCAATCATGAAAATGAGACGATTGCAGTAGTTTTCTCCGGGGATATCGGCTTTTATTCCGGTGCGAAGAAGCTTTCGATGATGTTGCGGAAAGATGCGGGGAAAGCCTGCAATATGGTGAGTGATACGACAGGAGTAACCGAGCGGATAGAGGCAGGTAAAACAATCTATGAGCTTCGTTATATCCCGGGACTCTCCTCGGTGTTATATTTATTTGACAAGCTGGGTGAGACATGGGAGGATGCGGAGCTTATAAGCAATCATGGCGTCACTGCAAATGTTCCGGCGAAGGTGCGGCATCATGCAAAGGTCGGTACATTGCTTGGCGGTGAAAATCAGGTGGCGGAGATCTGCAGACGGCTTACCGAAGTGGGATTGGGAGATATCGCAGTAATCGTTGGAGAGCGGTTGTCATATCCTGTTGAGAAAATCACGCAGAAGTATGCCAAAAATCTATGTGAGAGCGCATTTGACAAGCTGGCGGTTGCAATATTTATAAATGATCATCCGCAGCCAAGGCGTTTAACGCCGGGAATCAAAGATGAAATGTTTATCCGGGGAAAGGTGCCGATGACGAAGGAAGAAGTGCGGATGGTTGTAATTGCAAAGCTTGGAATTCAGGAAAGTACAGGACTGTTAAATTATGATCAGAACAGCGGGCAATGCATGACAAGCAACCCTGCACCGGTTATTTATGATGTAGGAGCGGGAACGGGTTCCGTCTCCATCGAGCTGTCACTCCTGACTGAGCAGGGAACGGTATATGCGATTGAGAAAAAGCCAGAAGCTGTGGAGCTGTTGTATGCCAACCGAGAGAAGTTCCATGTGGGTAATATGGAAATTCTCGCGGGCGAAGCAACGGAAGTGATTCCGATGCTTCCTGCACCGACACATGTATTTATCGGGGGAAGCAGTGGAAATCTGTTGAAGATTGTGGAACAGGTCTATACAAAAAATCCAGATGCACGTATCGTTGTGACAGCAGTCACGATGGAGACACAGACAGAACTGCTGGCACTGGCAGAAGAGGCAAAGAAGCGGGAAAAGACATTTGACATGATTCAGATGGCAGTGACTCGTAGCCGTGCGGTTGGTGCATATCATATGCAGCAGGCAGAAAATCCGGTATGGATTGCGACGTTTGGATAGAAAATGAACAGGGATAGCCGGGAAGAGACAATGGCATAAAAACACACGGGAACAGTTGGTAAAAATCAATGGTATAAAATACACAGTTACAGTTGGGGAGAAATAATGGAACACAGAAATAAGATACAGGTTAATACCCCGCGTGTGATGTTCGCTGCGATGCGGAGCGGAAGTGGAAAAACGACCGTAACATGCAGTGTGCTGGCGGCACTAAAAAAAGAAGATATAAGAATACAGGCGTATAAATGCGGCCCGGATTATATCGATCCGATGTTTCATCGGACGGTGCTTGGAATCGACACCGGCAATCTGGATACCTTCTTTGCGGATGCCGATGCGATTGGTCGTATTCTGGCGCGCGATACGAAGGATGCAGAACTTGTCGTGATGGAGGGCGTCATGGGATATTACGATGGCGTTGGCGGCACAACGACGATGGCAAGTTCGTATGAATTAAGCAAGGTCACGAAGACACCGACCATTCTGATCGTGGATGCGAAGGGCGCGAGTGTCACGCTTGCGGCGACGATCCGTGGAATCATGGAATATAAGAAGGACAGCCGCATTGCAGGGGTAATCTTAAACCGCGTATCGCCGATGTTTTACAGCCGGATCAAGCATGTGATCGAGACGGAATGTGGTATTCCGGTGCTTGGATATCTGCCGGAAAATGCGTCATTTGCGGTACCATCCAGACACCTTGGATTGATGCAGCCGGACGAAATGCAGAAGCAGATAGACTGGGTGGAAACGGTTGCGGAAGCTACCCGGAAAACAATCGATATCAATGGAATTCTGGAGATCGCGGCACAGGCAGAGACGTTACAGATACACAAGCCGGTTGACGTGAGACAGGATTCCGGGGATATGCAGCAACCGAATGATGGGCGACAAGACCCCGTCGATATACTGCATGAACTGGCTGACGCGGGACGGGAATCGGCGAACAAGTCCTGCGAGCATGTAGAAGAGAAAGAGGATTACAAGTTCCCATCCGGTTATCGTATCGGCGTGGCAAGAGACGCGGCATTTTCTTTTTACTATCGGGAGAATCTGCGCATGTTAGAAGATATGGGAGCGACGCTTGTTTATTTCTCCCCATTGGCAGATGCACATGTGCCGGAGGTGGATGCACTGATTTTTGGCGGCGGTTATCCGGAGCTTTATGCGAAGCAGTTGTACGAGAATCAGTCGATGCGCACATCTGTCTGGCAGGCGTTGGAATCCGGCATGCCGTGCCATGCGGAATGTGGTGGATTCTTATATCTTGGCAGATCACTTGCCGATGTCGAGGAAAATGTATATGAGATGGTCGGTTTTTTAGATGGCGCAGGATTCCGGACAGAGCGGCTGCAGCGATTTGGGTATGTAGAGCTGGCACCGCAGGAAGCGGATGCATTTGCGGTGAATACGATTCTGCGCGGACATGAGTTCCATTATTGGGACAGCACAGATTGTGGCGATGTCTGTCTGGCGTGGAAACCACTTTCCAAGCAGAAGACCTATCCGTGTATGGTGAAGAAGAAAGGGACATTTGCGGGATTTCCACATCTGTATTACGCGGGTGCGGATGCATTTTTCTATGATTTGTTTTGTGGAAACAGAGGCAAATGAGTTTGTTGGGAGGGATCGGCAGATTTTAGGGATGGGATTGTTTCATAAGGATTATATTATGCTTCTGCTCGAGATGAGCTGGGAGAAGAAGGAAGAAATAAATAGTAAGAGGGTATTATGTTAGAAGAGATACAGTTACAGCAGGTGCTGCCACAGGAAATTGAGAAACGAAGCTTCGAGATTATTACAGAGGAGCTAGGGAATGTTGAATTAGATCCGCTTCAGGCACCGATCATCAAGCGGGCAATCCATACGTCGGCGGATTTTGATTATCTGAAGAACCTGACATTTTCCGAGCAGGCGGTGGATCAGTTCCATACGGCGATAAAAAATGGTGCCTGTATTGTCACAGATACGCAGATGGCGAAATCCGGCATCAACAAGAAAGAACTTGCGAAATACGGTGGCGAAGTCTATTGCTTCATGAGCGATGAAGACGTGGCAGAAATTGCGAAGAAACAAGGTTCCACGCGGGCAGTAGCAAGTATGGAGAAGGCGTGCACATTAGACAAACCGCTTATCTTCGCGATTGGAAATGCACCGACTGCGCTGGTGCGTCTGTATGAGTTGATCGACGAAGGAAAGCTGCATCCATGCGGTATCATCGGCGTGCCGGTTGGCTTTGTAAATGTGGTGGAGGCGAAAGAGCTTATCATGCGGGCACCCGTGCCGTATATTGTAGCGCGCGGCAGGAAAGGCGGCAGCAACATTGCCGCGGCAATCTGCAATGCGCTGTTGTATCAGCTGAGGGATATGTAAAATAAATTTGTGCAAGCCTGATTTACACAAATAAACAATATTTTGAAAATGTGCAAGTACATCTTGCACAAACGTAAAAAAGCGAGTTGATCTGATGTTAACGTAAATAGTGATATGTATGAGTTAATAGGAAGAAATTATGAACGAGACACAGCAGAAAATCTATACACAGGCAAAGGAAAAATGGGATGCGATTGCCAAACCGATCGACAGTCTTGGCGTGTTCGAGGATATGGTTGCCAGACTTTGCGCGATTGCGGGAACTGTGAATCCAGGTGATTATAAGCGGCGGGCGTTGCTGACGCTGTGCGCAGATCACGGTGTTGTGGCAGACGGCGTGACGCAGACCGATGCCAGCGTGACAAAGGTCGTGGCGGAGAATATCGCACACGGCTGTTCCGGTGTCAATTATATGGCACAGACCGCAGGCGTCGATGTCTATGCAGTTGATATCGGCATGTTGGGAGAGCCATATCTCGATGCAACATTTGACATGGGGCATATGATAAATCGGAAGGTACAGGCTGGAACCGGGAATCTCGCGAAAGAGCCTGCTATGTCGAGGGAGATCTGTGACCGGGCAATGGAAGCTGGAAAAGAGCTTGTGCGGGAATGCAAAGAAAAAGGTTATGAGATATTAGCCGTTGGTGAGATGGGAATCGGAAATACAACCCCGACCTCAGCCTTGCTTGCGGCACTGCTTGATCTGCCGGCGGAGTCGGTGACCGGGCGCGGCGCCGGGCTCAATGATGCCGGACTTACAAGAAAGGTGCAGGCGATCACGCAGGCACTTGCGCGTGTGCAGGGAACGACCGATGCGAAGCAGCTGCTCGCCGAGCTTGGCGGGCTGGAGATCGCGGGAATGGTCGGCGTATTCTTAGGTGCCAGACAGTATCAGATTCCGGTTGTGCTGGATGGGGCGATTACCTGTGTTGCGGCGCTCACTTCGATGCGGATAGAGCCGGAGGTTGTAGATTATCTTCTGGCATCACATGCATCGGAGGAAGCAAGTGGAAAGCTGGCATTGGACGCACTCGGACTTCCGGCAGTAATCCACGGCAAACTGTGTCTGGGCGAAGGCAGTGGCGCGATGATGTTATTTCCACTTTTGGATATGGCATTTTCCATCTATAAAAACATGGGAACGTTTGATGATCTGTCGATCGAAGCATACAGCCGGGACGGAAAGCCGGAAGAATAGGGGGTAGACGATGTTGCATATTGTATATGGCGGAAGTGCCAGCGGGAAATCATCGTATGCAGAAAGCATCGCCATATCCTTACAGGGCGATGGGCGGCTGCTCTACATTGCGACGATGTATCCGTATAAATGGAATACGACGGAGATTGATCCGGAGACGATGCAGCGGATCGAACACCACCGCGCGATGCGTGCTGACAAAGGGTTTGATACGGTCGAATGTTACCGGCATGTGGAACATATTGTGGCGAAGCGGCAGGACGTGTTATTGCTTGAATGTATGTCGAACCTGCTTGCAAATGAGATGTATCTGGAACCGGAGATGGATGATGGCGGACTAGCGGAAACAATGTCGGAAGTGGAGAAAGCAGGAGTCGATGGTAATGTAGGTTCCGATGTGGAGAAAACAGGAATCGGTGGTAATGCAGGTTCCGATATGGCAGAGACAATGTCACCTATAAGCAAGAAAATTGTACAGGCGCTCATTAATTTGTCTGCGCGTGTGCAGGAACTGGTAATTGTCACAAATGATGTGTTCTCCGATGGTGGAAGTCTGACCTACGATGAAAGCACGCGGGAATATGTGAAGAATCTGGCAGACATCAACTGTGTACTTGCACGGGAGGCAGAAACCGTGACAGAGGTTGTCTGTGGGATTCCAGTCATAGTCAAGAAAAATCACCCAATGGGGAAGTAAGGTTAAGAGTAGGAATTGGGTAGAAATTATGAATAGAAGAAAATTCCCCAATCATAATGCAGAAAAATGAGAAATCATTGGGTAGAAAATTGGGATATGAAAAATATCCCCAATTTCAGAGAAATAGGTAAGTGAAAATTGGGTAAAAAGCTAGGATTATCAAAAATCCCCCATGCAGGAACAACAGCAAGTAGGAGAAATAAAATAAAAACGAAAAAGTTTGAGTAAATCGATCGGAGGAGACAAGCAGCCATGATGAAAGCAATCGCAATTGCATTTTCAACTTATTCCAAGATACCAATGCCGCATTTCAAATGGGATCCGAAAGCCTTGCAGTACAGCATGTGCGCATTCCCATTGGTTGGGGCTGTGATCGGTGCGGGCGAGTTTGCGATCTGGTATCTCTTTGGCTGTGTGTTTCAGTGGTCGGAAGTCTTTACAGCGGCGTTTCTTACGGGATTCCCAATCCTGATTACAGGCGGTATTCATATGGATGGATTCTTAGATACTGTAGATGCGAAATCTTCTTATAAGTCCAAGGAGGAGAAGCTGCAGATTCTGAAAGATCCGCACACCGGGGCATTTGCAATTATCCGCGGCTGCCTGTATTTCCTGATTTATTTTGGATGCATGGCGGAGGTCGTGCATGCGCTGAACAGGGAGATACAGTCTGGCACGCTGGCACACGCGATGCGGTTGATGGGTGTGTTCGCGGTAGGATTTGTGCTGGAACGTGTCTTGTCCGGACTTTCGGTCCTCACATTTCAGAAAGCAAAAAAGGAAGGCATGCTGGCAGATACCGCACGCCTTGTAAATAATCGTTCGAAGGTGATCATGTTCGTATGGCTTATTGCCTGCATTGCCGCAGGCTGTGTGATACAGCCGGTTGCAGCACTTGTGGCCACAGGCATTGCCATATTGATGTTTTTCTATTATCGTTTCATGTCGTATCGCACCTTTGGCGGGATCACCGGTGATCTGGCTGGATATTTCCTGCAGATGTGCGAGCTCTGGATGATAATCGGAACCGTCGTTTTGGTGCATGTGATTTAATTTCCCGTTGTTTCTGCATCGGTTGTGGAAGCGGTGCTGTTAGCAGACTTGACAAGGTTGATGATCTTGTCCTCAGGTGTCAGGTATCCGACATCACCGAGCAGAGCAGTTTTCTCTGCCATCAGTTCTTTCACGATGTTTGTTCTATGGGCAGCATCAAAGGTGTCTATGAAATAGTCTTCCAAGGTTCCTTTCTCGATTGGAACGTATGTAAATCCAGGTTTATTATCCGGAGATACGTAATATCCGCTTGTCTCGCTGTAGCGTAAAGTGTCGAAGAAGTTTACCGCAATTCCAAAATCTTCAAATTGCCAGCCAATGTACATTTGAAATGCGGAGAACTGGTCATCCGATCTTTCCGGATGCAGGAACGTGTCAACAAAGTATTTGGTATTTTCTTCGACAGATTTTTCCGCATCATAATCAACGGAGAAGCTGACATAATTCGGGGAACCAAACATTGTTGTCAGCATATCCATATAGATATATGCAGGATTTGCATAGTCGTAAGAGTTGTAGACGTCGTTGTAGGCATCTTCGGAAACCCCGAAAGCATCGTAATCGAAATAGGTTTTGAACAGTACCCAGAGGTTTTTGTCAAGGGCTTCACCGACAGCCATATCGTCTTCGTCTATCATCAGCTGGGGAAGGGAGTAACTATCCTCATAAAATGATACGGAATATGCAGACTCATCCAGTGCATCCTTCACAGTGCATCCTTCAGTGGCACGCTGGCTGCACTGTAAGGCATGCTAAAAAGCGTATCCGTCGTAACCGGGAATGTCAGTCCGTACAGACCGGCACCCTCTGGCAATTCCAGAGTCTCTGCGTCTGAAAGTCCGCGGCTAAATACCCAAGGGCAGTCCTTGTAACTGAGCTCACTTGAGGAAGCAGATGCTTCAGAAGTATCCGCATTGCTGCTTTCGGTTGTGGCAATCGTGTCGTTCCCGGAGTCCTTCTTCTTGCCACAGCCGGTGGTAAGGGTAAGGGCGGTTGCCAGCGACAAGCCAAGTGCAAGTGTTTTCATAAATTTTTTCTTCATTTTTATAATCCGCCTTTCTGCGAAAGGCACCAATGCGCCATGAAACGTCT
>ERZ808240.825-NODE-825-length-39785-cov-5.597382_pt1 | contig 39785 bp, 40 predicted proteins | sample MGYA00521084_ERZ808240 | MGnify/ENA primary metagenome ERZ808240 (study PRJEB31516, sample SAMN03275571) | gut metagenome | biome: mammalia-associated habitat; material: feces | host: Papio cynocephalus | place: Kenya | collected 2012-08-06 ... | reverse complement strand
CTTATCCCCCGTTCCGTTGTTTTCCGATCTATAATTCCGTCAAAATGCCGTTTGAAAAAGATGGTGCGGCTGGTTTGCGCCTTGCACGACAGCGGTTATGTGTGTGCGAGACTATAAAAAAAGACCGCCACTTTGATAAAGTAGCGGTCAGCCGATCATGCGGAAAATCCGGTTAGATGCTTGAAATTGCGTCCCTGTCTTTCGACAGGTTTGCCAAGGTGTTCAACTTTTATTTATATTATAAGCCGCCTGTATCTTTTGTCAAGCCGTTTGGGAAAACGCTGAAATTTTAGAAAAAAGACCGTAAAATAACGTAAAAAAGCGGCACCCTGCGAGCCGACTTTCACCGACACAGATGCAGGTACGCAAAAATCGAAGCGGCGGCCCCTCGTCGCCAATCTCAGCCGCACAGCGTTCCTCTTGCAGACGGTATATATCCGTGTTTTTTAAGAAAACCGTCGGAGCCGGTTTTCCGGCTCCGACGGTTGCAAATCACCCCAGCGGACGTTCGACGTTCGGACACGCCAAAGCATCATAGCGCGCCACAGGTGCCGCCCAATGCACCGCGTTGCGCAGAATCCGCTGCACATCCAGGTGATGGAAGGTGGGCACCGTTTCGTGGCCGGGTTGGAAATAAAAGACCTTGCCATAGCCGCGCTGCCAGCAGCAGCCGGAACGGAACGCCTCCCCGCCCTCATAGGCGCCGAGGAATACAATATGATCCGGATCGGGCACCGTGAACGGCTCGCCGTAGGTTTCCTCATGCTCCAGCTTCAGGAAGCTTCCATCCGCGCCCCTGCGGGTTAAAGACGCTGGAGGGCGCCGTGCCCACCCCCCACGGCTTGATCCACGTATCCATCCGCCTGGACGCCGACCGTCCCGCTGTCACCCTCAGCTACCCGCGCGGCACCCAGCCGGAGCTGTGCCTCGACGACCCCCGACTGGCCGATGCGCAGCTGACCGTCATCGGAAAGGAATGACCCCATGGACAATATCAAACTGACCTGGTTTTTGTTCGGACGACAATCCGACATCCCCGAAGAATACGCCACGATGAGTCATTTTGGCTTTTACCGTTTCTATTACGTCTGCGACGGTGAGAGCTATTTCCGGGATGAAAACGGCACGATCCGGCTGGAAAAGGGTAATGTCTATCTGCTGCCGCGCAAATCCTATGCGCTCACCGCCGGCGAAAGCAAATACTTCTACCATATCTGGGGACACTTTCAGATTGAGGGATGGCAGTTCAACAATGTCATCAAAATCAACTTGTCGGACGATCCGATCTTTCAGAATTATATTTCCCTCATTCAGCAGATGGCCGAGGTGATGCTGCACAACCCCAATGAGCAGACGGCCGCCTACGACATGATCACCCTGTTCAGCGACGAACGGTATTTTCCGGTGATGAGCGAGACGGTCAGCGCCTTTGTCACCTATCTCTATCTCAATCTGTACCACCGCAGCGAGAACAAAAGCACGCTGGAGACCGTGGTGGACTATATCAATCGCAATCTGTCGCTGGATCTGTCCAACGAGGCTCTGGCGCAGATCGCTCAATACTCCCGGGCGCATTTCATTCAGGAATTCACCCACGCCTACGGGATCCCCCCGCAGAAATATGTGGTCAAGGCGCGGATATCCCAAGCGATCGTCATGCTGATGAACAACGAAAAGGTCTACCACATCGCCTATAAGATCGGCTACGACAACCCCAAGTCCTTTGCGCGGGCCTTTAAGCGGGAAACCGGGCTTTCTCCGCAAAAATACAAGGAGATTCACTATCTGAACGTCTACAATACTTCCGACGGCCGACGCTGACCGGTGCTTCGGCACTTCATACGTAAAGCCGGGCATCGTCTGCGTTTTTGCAGATGACACCCGGCTTTATACATTTGGGACACACGGTTTCCGTGGTATTCTGTTTTCTTCGGCGAATTACATTACGTCGCATCAGGCACGGCAGCTTGGATGTTGCCCCCTCGTACGCGGCCACATTTGACCATCGCGGGTTACCGGAAAAGTCCACCTTATCATTCCCGCCGTACATCACCATCCTGTACAAGGTCTTTACGTTATGTACCCATAGCCCACGAAATGCAGAATTTTAGGATAAGTTGGCGCTGCGGAACATTTCCGATGCTTCTCCGGGTACAGAAGAACTGGGCCACCTGGAAATTGTCTCTGCCATCGTCCACCAGCTGACGGACAATTTGACGATCGAGCAGATCAAAAACAGCAGCTTCGCCCCCTATTTCACCGACCACACTGTGGGCGTGTACCCCGTGGCTGCCTCCGGCGAAGCCTTCAGCGCCCTGACCTTCCAATCCACCGGCGATCCCATCACCGACCTGCACGAAAACCTGGCAGCGGAACAAAAAGCGCGCACCACCTACGACAATCTGCTGCGCATGGTGGATGATCCGGATGTGCGGGAACCACTGAAGTTCCTGCGGGAACGGGAGATCATCCATTACCAGCGTTTCGGCGAGGCGTTACGTCTGCTCACCGATCGGCTCAATTCCAAGAACTTCTACGCCTGCAATCCCGGCTTTGACAGAAATTGCGGCAAATAAGCTGCCTGACACATCGTCGGCATATTGTCGACCTATTGTCAAGCCCTCGACACGGCCATAAGTCTCATCAGTCAAAAACCGCCACCGGAGAATGTGAACTCCGCTGGCGGTTTTTTCCTGCATTTACGGTGTGACCCGCTCGAACAGCCCGGAAATCTGACGGAACATGGCAAAATCGGCGTCGGTGCCATCCTCGTGGTCGGTGAGGATCACCAGCACATAGGGCCGGGGCGCCTCGATGATCGCCATATCGTGAAAAGCTTTGTCCGCCCAGCCGTATTTCCGTACCACCGGGTATTGCCGCGTGGATACAATCATCGGATTGGCAGTGGAGGTCATATACTGACGCAGGAGCGCGCCATTGGGATCCTCTTGCATAAACCGGTGAATGGCTCGCATATAGATCAGCGCCTCCTCCACGGTGACGGTGGCATTGGTGATCAGCCCTATGACCTTCGGGTCGGGAATGCCCAGCTGCCCGGCATAGGCCATGAATCCGGCGGTGCCGAACTCGTCGCGCAGCATCCGCAGCGCCGCATTATCGCTGTAGCGGATGGCATACTCCACCAGCGTGCGGATGGAATACCACCCGCCCACCGGCAGATTTTTCAGCTTGCCGGTGCCTTTGGATACAAATTTCTCCGTATATTGCAGCTGCTTGTCCAGATTGCATTGGCCCGCGCTCGCCTGCTGCAGAATGTACAGACAAAAGGGCGCTTTCATCAGACTGGCGGCGTTATATCGCCGGGCGGGATTATAGGTATATTCCGCGCCGCTGTCCAACGCATAATACCCCACCGACACCTGCCCGGGATAGGATCGCAGCGCCGCATCCAGCTGCGCAGTGCCCCCCTGCGCCAGCGAAATGGGGGCGCCGGAAGCCGACGCCTGCGGAATAGCTGCCGTGGTCGTTGTGGCGGTCGTTACCGCAGCAGCCACGGTTGTCGTGGCGGTGGTCGGCGCCGCCGCAGTCGTTGTTATTGCGAGCGGCGCTGCGCTCTCCGCCGGGGAAACCGCACCCGAGCAGCTGCAAAGCCCCAGCAACAACGCCGCGCACACGCCGACACACAATATCCTCCGCTTCATAGCGGCGATCCTCCATCGGTTTCGCCGTGCAGCCGCTGCATCACCTGACGAAACACCGTACCCAAGCTATCGTGAATCACGATCTGCGCCTGCCCGTCGCAATCGGTTTCGTCCCGATTGATGACCGCCAGCGTATCCCCGCGAAAATAACGGATCAGCCCCGCCGCCGGATAGACCGTCAGTGAGGTGCCGCCCACGATGAGCAGTTCTGCCCCGGCGATGGCATCCACGGCGCTCTGCACCACCGCCTCGTCCAGCGGCTCGCCGTACAGCACCACCTCCGGTTTAATCCGCCCGCCGCAGGCGCAGCGGGGCACCGGCGCGCCGTCGGCGAGACACCGGGTGTCGTAGACCCTGCCGCACGACACGCAGCGAAACCGGGCGGCGTTGCCGTGCAGCTCCAGCACTCGGCGGCTGCCCGCCTTTTGATGCAGACCGTCAATATTCTGGGTCACAATCGTCAGGTCTTTCCCCTGCCGCTCCAACGCAGCCAGCGCCCGGTGGGTGTCATTCGGCTCTGCGGATTGCAGGAAAAAATCCCGATAAAACCGATAAAACAGCGCCGTATCCTCCAAAAAACACCGATGGCTGAGAATTTCCTCCGGCGTGCGCCCATAGTGGGTGGCGGTATGGTAAATCCCGTCGGCGCTGCGATAATCCTTCAACCCGCTCTCCGTGGATACCCCCGCGCCCCCGAAAAAGACGATACGGCGGCTGTCCCGGATAGCTGTTGTCAATTTTTCTATTGCCGTCATGACGATCCCTCCAGTCATATAGTATACAACCTCTGTCAACGCTTGCAAATCTGCCGTATCCGTGGTATACTGTTTTTCACCCTATATTCTAAGGAGGAAATCCCTATGGAAAACGATCCCACGCAGCAGATAGACCGGTGCCGGGAGACCGGTCTGAAAGCGAAACTAACCCGGCTGTGGCACTATTTCACCCCCTATGAGAAGATCTGGTTTTTCAGTATTCTTGTGCTATCCTTTGTTTTTGCCTTTCTGTTTCCCGAGGAGGACGTCAACGGCGTCAACGGCAAGCTGATTATGGCGCTGTATCTGGCGGACACTTTCCTCAACATCCTGTGCGAGCTGCTCATTTCCAAGCAGAGCAAGTGGAATTTCATTGTTTCCATCTTCGTGGAGCTGACCGAAATTGCCATCTGCGTGGTGCTGGCTTACCGGTTTGCCACCATGGCATCCACCCTGTTCTTCTGGCTGCCCATTGATATTATCAGCTTTATCAACTGGCATAAGCATCCCGACCGCCAGGAGGAAGAGCTGACCGAGGTACGCAAGCTCAGCGGGCTGGCGGAGGTGCTCATCCTCATCGGCATTGTCGTATGGACCGTCGGGGTCGGCTATTTCCTCACCACGCTGGAGATCGGCACCACCCTGTTCGGCGGCAACGCCACGCTGGAGAACATCGTTTGCTACTTAGATGCCTGCGCCTCGGCGGTAGGCATCGCCAACGGCGTATTCATTCTGCTGCGGTATCGGGAGCAGTGGATCGCCTGGTACATATCCGCGCTGCTGGAAGCGGTCATCAACATCCTGTCCGGACAATATGTCCTGCTGGTGCTGAAGGTGGGCTATCTCACCAACACCACCTACGGCTACATCAAATGGACAAAGTACATCCGGGAACACAAAAAAGACGCATCCCTGCCCGCCGACGCACCTGCAACGACCGGGCAGAACACATAAAATGCAGTACGGTATCTGCGTGCGGGGCAAGTTTCGCAGCCGCCCCAACCGCTTTATTGCACTGGTGGACATCGACGGGCGGGAAGCCGTCTGCCATGTGAAAAACACCGGGCGCTGCCGGGAGCTGCTGGTGCCGGGCTGCACCGTGATTCTGGAGCGGGCGCAGAACCCGGCACGCAAGACCGCCTATGACCTCATCGCCGTATACAAAGGCGACCGTCTCATCAATATGGACAGTCAAGCCCCCAATGCCGTGGCGGCGGAATATCTTGCCGCCCGGTTCCCGGGGGCGCTGCTGTCCCGGGAGGTGCGCTATGAGGACAGCCGCCTGGATTTCCGGCTGGAACAGGACGGACAGACGCTGTATGTAGAGGTCAAAGGCTGCACCCTGGAGCGGGAGAACATCGGCTATTTTCCCGATGCCCCCACCGCGCGGGGCGTCAAGCATCTCCATTGCCTGCAGCGTGCCGTGGCGGCGGGATACCGCGCCGCTGTGCTGTTTATTGTACAGATGGAGGGCATCCGGGCAGTGCGCCCCAATGACGAGACCCACCCCGCTTTCGGGCAGGCGCTACGGGAGGCCGCCGCTCACGGCGTAGAGCTGTGGGCGGTGGGTTGCCGTGTAAAGGAGGACACACTGACACCGGCGGAGCCAATCCCGGTGGAACCCGGGCTTTACAAATAATGGGCGTTATGGTATACTGACGAGTAATCATGTCGCTAAGCGGCAACCAAATTGAGATACAAGGGGAACACTGTATGGATTTCTCGGAGCTGATTCGGGCATTCGGCATCTCCGGCACATTCCAGGGATATGAAGAACTGTTTGTCGGCAATATCAATCAAACGTACAAGCTGCAATTCCTTGGCGAACAGGATGAGCTAAAGGAGTACATTCTGCAACGGCTGAACACCTACGTATTCAAGAATCCCCGGGAGGTCATGGAGAATATCCGGCAAGTCACCTCCCATATCGGCGCACAGCTTGGCGACGATGCCCCCCGCCGGGTACTGCATTTCCGCACCACCGCCGACGGCGTTCCCTATGTGGAGAACGAGACCGGCTTCTGGCGGGCCTACCGGTACATCGACCGGGCGAAAACCTACGACATTGTTTCGGCCGACCACTTTGAGCAGGCTGGCTATGCATACGGACAGTTTCAGGGCGAATTGGCGGATTTTCCGGTGGAAACACTGCATGAGACCATTCCCCACTTCCACGACACGCCCGACCGGATGCGCCAGCTGCATGAGGCCATTCGAGAAGATCGAGCCGGGCGGGCAACGGAGGTCCAGCCGGAGATCCGATTCATTCTCGACCGGGAGCAGCAAGCCGGTGTCATCATGGAGGCGCTGAACAGCGGGCGCATCCCCCTGCGTGTGACCCACAACGACACCAAAATCAACAATGTGCTGTTCGACACGGACACCGATGCCCCCATCTGCGTAATCGACCTGGATACGGTCATGCCCGGCTCGGCGCTGTTTGACTACGGCGACGCCATCCGCTCGGGCGCCAACACTGCGGGCGAGGATGAAGAAGATTTGTCGCTGGTGCATTTTGATCTGGAGCTGTTTGAGCGCTTCACCGCCGGATTTCTGCGTTCCGCCGGCGAGCGACTCACCGACGAGGAAATCCGCCTGTTCCCGCAGGCAGCGCAAATCCTCACGCTGGAGCTGTGCGCCCGGTTCCTCACCGACTATCTCAATGGCGACGTATATTTCAAAGTAAAAAAGCCCAGCCATAATCTCATCCGCACCCGCAATCAGATCGAGCTGGCACGGCAGATGGAAGAGCATATGCATGAAATGGCTGCAATCGTCGAAGAATACAGCCATCGGTAAACGATAGCGAAAAAAGGAGGTGACTGCCCATGGAGATGAAACGACCCGATCCCCGCGTCCGGATCTCCTGGGCAGTATACACGTTGGTGGTCGCGTTGATTCCCGTGATCCTGTCCGTCGTGCTGTTCCGCCTGCCTTTCATCCCTCGCTGGGTGGCCTATGGCTTCACCGGGCTGTGGCTGCTGGCACTGGTCTTTCTGCTGGCGGTGTACATTCCACTACGCTACCGGCACGCCCGCTATGGGATCGACGCGACGGATCTGTGCGTCGTCAGCGGCGTCTATGTGGTCAGCCACCACCATATGCCCCTATCCAGTGTGCGCCACGTGACGGTCATCCGCGGGCCGCTGGAGCGTCTGTTCGGCTTTGCATTCGTGTGGGTCTCCGCCGCCGGCGGATGGCTGCTGCTGGAGGGGATCCCCGCCGCCGAGGCCCATGAGCTGAGCCGTCTGCTGATGCGGCGGTGAATCCCGCCGGAAAGGAGAGATTCCATGCCGAATGCCCCCCGCCAGGCTATTCCCGAACGGCACCAGCATCCCATCGCCATGTTCAAATACATCTACCGGTATCTGTTTCTGCTGCTATTCCCGCTGGCGCGCGGCCTGCGGTATATCCGCAGCCCGCAGGGCCTATATGCATGGGTCAAGGGGGCCTGGCAGGATCTGCTGGTGGTGTTTCTGCTGCTGCTGCTATCCTATTTAGGCTGGCAATTCCACACCTATACGCTGGATGAAGAGGGATTCACCATCCGGCGGGGTGTTTTTTTGCACCGCACCTCCTATATTCCCCGGCACAACATCGTCACTCTGTCGGTGGAGCGGCCTCTGTATCTGCGCCCGTTGCGGGCGGTGCATATCGCCATCGACACCGACGCCGGCGGCAGCCGACAGGCGGATTTCAGTCTCACCGTAGGGGAACCGCGCGCTAAAGAAATTCTCGATCAGCGGCAGAGCCATGAACCGCAGCCCCTTCACGCTTACAGCCCCCGCTGGTATCATGTGGTGGTGCTGTCGCTGCTCATCTCCAATTCTTTCAGCGGCATTTTCCTGTTGGCTACCACCTTTCAGCAGTCAGGACGGCTGCTGGGCGAGGGATTCCAGCAGCTGCTGCTGGGCGATCTGGAGACGGTGGCCGGATATGTGACCTGGATCCCTCGCACGGCGGCGCTGATCGCCCTGGTGCTCATCGGCGGCTGGGGTGTGTCGGCGATCCGGAATATGTTCCGCTACCTGCCCTTCCGGGTGTCCCGCTATCAGAGTTTCCTCACTATCCGCACCGGGCTGTTCACCCGCCGGGACTATTCCTGCGCCGCGAAGTCCATCAACTTCGTAGACTACCGGCAGAGCATCGTCAGCCGCCTGCTACATCTGGATATGGTGTTCATCAACTGCATCGGCTACGGTAAGGAGAAAAATTCCATGTCTGTGCTGGTGCCGGTATCCAACATTCGGCACTCGGAGGGTGAGGTGCGCCGGCTGCTGCCGGAATTTACCCGCCGTCCCGTCACGCTGAAAGCAGCATTTCTCTCCATTTATCGGTATGTATTCTATCCTCTGTGGGCGATGATCCTGCTGTACCCTGTGTCCCGACAGTTGCAAAGCTGGTTCCCCCAGTGGCAGGAGCTGATTTACTACCTGACCACGATGGCCTATATCCCCTGCGCCTGGCAGATGCTGGTCAAAACCATCGACCGGTTCACCGCCGGTATTTCCCGTCGGGACGGGTTCTTCAATCTCAAGTATTCCAAATGGTACACCTTCCACACGGTGCTGATCCCGGAGGACAAGGTGGTGGCCTATGCGCTGACGCAGACGCCGTTTCAGGCCATGGCGCACAACTGCGACGTGCTGGTATATACCTATAACGAAGCCAGCCGATACCACCGCATCCGCAACCTGCCCATGAAACAGGCGCAGGAGCTGTTTGCGGGAATCCCGTCTGTGCAACCCCAAAAAGGAAGTGACGTATATGAACACCATACGGCTGGATGAATTGGCCGCCCGACAGTTCGACACCGATCTGTCCACCGCCGCCGCGCTGATCATGGAGGGGCGTGTGTGGATCGGCGCAGTGCCCGCCGACAAAGCGGGCACCACCGTCCCCGCCGATACCGTGCTGACCTTGCGGGAAAAACCCCGCAAGTATGCCAGCCGCTCCGGCTATAAGCTGGAAAAGGCGCTGTCCGCCTTCTCTGTCGATCCCGCCGGTGCCACTGTCTGCGATATCGGCGCCAGCAACGGCGGTTTCACCGACTGCCTGCTGCAGAACGGCGCGGCCCATGTATTCTCGGTGGACGTGGCCTACGGCATACTGGACTGGAAGCTGCGCAGCGATGCCCGGGTGACGGTACTGGAGCGTACCAACGCCCGACGGCTGACCCCCGCACAGCTGAACGACACCCCCTGCGATCTGGTCACGGTGGATGTTTCCTTTATCTCGCTGACAAAGATCTTCCCTGCCATCCACACGATCCTCAAGCCGGAGGGGCAGCTGATCACCCTCATTAAGCCCCAGTTTGAAGCCCTGCCCCGGCAGCTGGGGAAAAACGGGATTCTGAAGAATCCCGCCGACGATCTGCCGCCGCTGCTGTACTCCATCTTTGCCGCAGCCGCCGCCCAGGAGCTGTATCTGACGGCGCTGACCGTCTCCCCCATCCACGGCACCAACGGCAATGTGGAATACCTCGCCCATTATCGGCACACCCGCCCCGCCGAGGGCTGTCCGGCGGAGGAGGACTTTTACGCCGCGCGTGTTGCGGCCGCGCTCACCGAGCAGCCGGATCTGTAACACCGCGGGTACACCACGGGCCATACCTGCGGCGCATATGCGCTGCCATTAAGTAAAAGCGCAGACTCCCCCAGCGGCGGGGTTCCCTCTCCATGAGCCTTGCGGACGCCGCGCCCCGATCGTCCGAATACAAAACAAGAAAGCCGTCCGGTCGAATCGACCGGACGGCTATTTGTCTTAACTTAACCGATGAGCACTCAGCCTGCCGCGTTGCTGACGGCAGAGGCCGCCTCTTTCAGCGCCGCGGGGTTGAGGAACTTGGTGATGAGCATACCGCCCAGTACCAATACGAAAAACACAATGGCGATCACCTTTGTCCACTTGGCCAGACGGCTGTCCCAGGTCTTAGCACGACCCTTATCCATGAAAGAGTCCGCCGCACCGGAGATGACGCCCAGATTCGCCTGGCTCCCCTCCTGGAACAGCACCACTGCGATGATCAACAACGAGAAAACGATCAGCACTCCGCCGATAATATACTCAAAAACAGACATTTCTTTCAACCTCCAGATATGATTACAAAAGGTACTCGACTATAATACCACAAGCCGATGGAAAAAGCAAGAAAAATTTTTCGGCATCTGTCAACCGCGGTCAATGGTCGGCGACAACCGATCCGGGAAGTATTTTTCGGTGCTTTACCGCTGCGGACTTGACACGGCAACAAAATGTGGGTAAAATGTATAAGAATGACCACAGGATACAGTATAGCTGTATAGACTGAAGAAAAAGGATGAGGTGTCTTCATGGCTGCAAAAAAGCCCGTATACGATAATGAGAGCATCACCGCCCTTAAGGGTGCCGATCGGGTGCGGAAACGTCCCGGCGTGATGTTCGGCTCCGACGGTTTGGAGGGGTGCGAACACGCCGTCTTTGAAATTCTCTCCAACTCGGTGGACGAGGCACGGGCCGGCTACGGCTCCCGCATCGTCATCACCCATTATGAGGACGATTCCATTGAGGTGCAGGATTTCGGACGGGGCGTGCCGGTGGATTTCAACCAGAAAGAGCAGCGGTATAACTGGGAGCTGATCTTCTGCGAGCTGTATGCCGGCGGCAAGTACGACACCGACGATTATACTCTGGGACTGAACGGGTTGGGCGCCTGCGCCACCCAGTACGCCTCCGAATATATGGATGTGGAGGTCAAGCGGGACGGTTTCCTGTATTCCCTTCATTTTGAGCACGGCGAAAATGTGGGCGGACTGAAAAAAGAGCCTTATACCAAAAAGGATACCGGTACCCGTATCCGGTTTAAGCCGGATATTCAGGTGTTCACCGATATTTCCGTGCCCACGGAGTATTTTGACGATGTTCTGCGGCGGCAGGCGACCGTCAACCCCGGGCTGCTGTTCCATTTCCGCACCCAGCAGGGGCGCAGCTACGAGGAAAAAGACTATCTCTACGAGCACGGCATCGCCGACTATGTGCAGGAGTTGGTCGGGGAAAACGGTCTGACGGCGGTGCAGAGCTGGTCGGCGGAGCGTACCGGCCGGGACCGGGCGGACAAGCCGGAGTATAAGGTCAAGCTCAATGTGGCGCTATGCGTCTCCAACAAGGTCAACCTGTTGGAATACTACCACAACTCCAGCTGGCTGGAGCACGGCGGCTCCCCGGATAAGGCGGTGCGCAGCGCTTTTGTGTCCGAGGTGGACAGCTATCTGCGGAAAAACGGCAAGTATCTGAAGAACGAGAGCAAGATCACCTTCCAGGATATTCAGGATTGTCTGGTGCTGGTGTCTTCGTCTTTCTCCACCCAGACCTCCTATGAAAATCAGACCAAAAAGGCGATCAATAACAAGTTCATCCAGGAAGCCATGACCGAGTTCCTGCGGCACAATCTGGAGGTCTATTTTATCGAGAATAAAATGGACGCGGACAAGCTGTGTGAGCAGGTGCTGATCAACAAACGCAGCCGGGAAAAGGCGGAAAGCACTCGCCTTAATCTGAAAAAAACCTTGCAGAGCAGCAACGATCTGGCGTCCCGGGTGCCGGGATTTGTGGATTGCCGCAGCCGGGATGTGCAGGTGCGGGAGCTGTTCATCGTGGAGGGTAAATCCGCTATGGGTGCCTGCGTGCAGGCGCGGGATTCGGAATTCCAGGCGGTCATCCCGGTGCGCGGTAAAATCCTCAACTGTCTGAAAGCGGAATACGATAAAATCTTCAAGAGCGAGATCATCGTCAATCTGCTGAAGGTCATGGGGTGCGGCGTCGAGGTGCGCGCCAAGGCGAATAAAAATCTCGCCACCTTCGACCTGTCGGCCTTGCGGTTCAGCAAAATCATCATCTGCACCGATGCGGATGTGGACGGCTTTCAGATCCGCACGCTGATTCTGGCGATGCTGTACCGGCTGACCCCTACCCTCATCGAGCAGGGATATGTCTATATTGCGGAAACGCCGCTGTATGAGATCAATACCAAGACGGACACCTACTTCGCCTATAACGACCGGGAAAAAGCCGAAGTGCTGGCACAGATTGAGGGGCAGAAATACACCATTCAGCGCTCCAAGGGACTGGGCGAAAATGAGGCGGATATGATGTCGCTGACCACCATGAATCCTGCCACCCGGCGGCTGGTGAAAGTCAATCCCACCGATGTGGAGGAGACGGCGCAGGTATTCGATGTACTGCTGGGCGACGATCTGGACGGCCGCAAGCGCATCATCGCCGAGCGGGGCGCCGACTATCTGGATATGCTGGATCTGGAGTAAGGGAGGGGAACAACAATGGCTGCAAAGAAAAGCAAAAAGGACGCGGTGCCCGCCCAAAAGGGATTGCCCTCCAATGCGCACATCAGCGGAGCGGGCGAGGTGGAGCAGCAGATCATCACCGATACGCTGCGGGAAAACTATATGCCCTACGCCATGAGCGTGATCATGTCCCGAGCGATTCCCGAGATCGACGGCTTCAAGCCCTCCCACCGGAAACTGCTCTATACCATGTACAAGATGGGACTGCTCCAGGGCGGGCTGGTGAAATCCGCCAACATCGCCGGACAGACCATGAAACTCAATCCTCACGGCGACGCGGCCATCTACGATACGATGGTGCGCCTGTCCCGGGGCAATGAGGCGCTGCTGCACCCCTATGTGGAATCCAAGGGCAACTTTGGTAAAGCCTACTCCACCGATATGGAGTGCGCCGCCTCCCGGTATACCGAGGCAAAATTGGCGCCTATCGCCGCCGAGCTGTTCCGGGATATCGACAAAGACACGGTGGATTTTGCCGACAACTACGATGCTACAATGAAAGAACCGACGCTGCTGCCGGTGACCTTCCCCTCCATTTTAGTGAACAACAATCTTGGCATCGCCGTCGGCATGGCCAGCAATATCTGTTCCTTTAATTTAGCGGAGGTCTGCGAGACCACAGTGGCACTCATCAAGGACCCGGAGCACGATCTGCTGTCCACCCTGAAAGCGCCGGATTTCCCCGGTGGCGGACGACTCATCTATGACCGGGCGCTGTTGCAACGCATCTACGATACCGGTCGGGGCAGCGTGCGGGTGCGGGCGGTGTATACCTACGATAAGGAACACAACTGCATCGACATTACGGAGATCCCCTATTCCACCACCATCGAGGCGATCATCGCCAAGGTGGCAGAGTTGTCCAAGGCAGGCAAGCTGAAAGAGGTCAACGACATCCGTAACGAAACCGATCTGAGCGGCCTGAAAATCACCATTGACCTTAAGCGGGGCACCGATCCGGACAAGCTGATGAATAAGCTATTTGCCTCAACGCCGCTGGAGGACTCCTTCGGCTGCAATTTCAACGTCCTGATCGGCGGCGTGCCCCAGGTGATGAGCGTGCGGGGACTGCTGGAGGAGTGGATCGCTTTCCGCATGAGCTGTGTGGAGCGGCGCACCTATTTCGATCTGTCAAAGGCGAAGGAAAAGCTCCACCTGCTGAAAGGACTGGAAAAAATCCTGCTGGATATTGATAAGGCCATCCGCATCGTCCGGGAAACCGACGAGGAGGCGGAGGTGGTGCCAAACCTGATGATCGGTTTCGGCATCGACCAGATCCAGGCGGAATATGTGGCGGAGATCAAGCTGCGTCATCTCAACCGGGAATATATCATGAAACGGTTGGACGATGTGGCGGATCTGGAAAAAACGGTGGCGGAGCTGGAAGATATTCTGTCCTCCAAGAACCGCATTCGCCGGATTCTCATAGACGAGCTGCAGGCGGTGGCGAAGAAATATGGCCAGCCCCGGCGCACCCAGCTGATCTACGCCGCCGACATCGAAGAGGCACAGGCCGAGGAGGAGGAGATCCCCGACTATCCCTGCACCCTGTTCTTCACGAAGGAGGGCTATTTCAAGAAGATCACTCCTCAGTCGCTGCGCATGAGCGGCGAGCAGAAGCTCAAAGAAGGAGATACAATTATCGACACCGTCGAGACCTCCAATACCCGGGAGCTGCTGTTCTTCTCGGACAAGGGCAATGTGTATAAGAGCCGGGCGGCGGATTTCAAGGACACCAAGGCCAGCGTGATGGGGGACTATATTCCCTCCAAGCTGGGCTTTGACGAGGGCGAAAACGCCCTGTATATGGCGGTGGTGGCAGACTACAACGGATATATGCTCTTCTTCTTTGAAAACGGTAAGGTGGCAAAGGTGGATATGAATGCCTACGCCACCAAGACGAACCGGCGCAAATTGGTGGGCGCTTATAGCGATAAATCGCCGCTGGTGGCAATGTTTTATGTGCCGGAGGACGGAGAATACCTGCTGACCGCCACCTCCGGACGGCGGCTGCTGGTGCATACCGGCGCCATCTCCGCCAAGACCACCCGCAACACCATCGGCGTGCAGGTGATGACCCTCAAGGGACGGCATACCCTGCAAAGCGTCGTTCCCTATGTGGAAGGCTCTCTCGTCAAGGAGAGCCGCTATCGCACCCGGTCGCTGCCGGCGGCGGGCGCGATGCCCCAGGCGGAGGACTTCGGAGAACAAATGACGCTGCTGTAAGGCAGAATTTCTACAAGAGCCGGTATTGCCAGACAGGCAATACCGGCTCTTGCAAAAAGAAAACCGCTGCCGGTGAGATGACCCTTCGTCATGCTCCATCGGGGCGGTTTTCGGCAGCGGTTACGGCAAACGCACGGAACAATAACCGTTGCTGATGGTAGTATGCTGCGATAGGCCAGAAATATGCGGATGTTTTGCGGAATTTGTTTCCGATCACACGGCCAATGACGGCGGAGACAGAATTTTGCAGGCCATAGCAACAAATCCTGCGCAATTCTTGGTAAAATCCGGCTGTTTTCCCTTGATTTTGCAGAAAAAAACGGGTATAATAACAGCAGATTCCATAGGAAAGGTGGTTTTTTCGATGATTCTGGATCAGATCGCCAACGCTTCCTGCTACTACGGACTGGATTCCATCTGGCAGCACGCCCTGCGTACCATGGAGACCTGCCGGGAAGCCGACTTTGCCGACGGCAGCCGTGTAGACGACCGGGGAATCCGGTTCCTGCCCTCTGCCTATGAGACGCACTATCCTGCCGGGTGCTCTTTGGAAGCCCATCGGCTGTATGCCGATCTGGTGTTTCTGCTGGAAGGGGAAGAAACCATCTATTATAAACCTACGGCCGCTCTGCGCCGCATCACCGAGGAATACGACGCCGACCGGGACGTTCTGCTGGCCGATCTGGACCGGGACGCCATCCCGATCATCTTAAAACCGGGCTACTTTGCCATATTCATGCCCCAGGACGCCCACTGTCCCGGTTGCGTCAGCGGTGCGCCGCGCCCGGTGCGCAAGGTAGTCATAAAAGTGCCCGTCGGGGAATGAGTCTGCCCGACAGTAAGGAGAGATACATACTATGCATTTGCAGGAATCCGGCGAGATGTACCTGGAGACCATCTGGATACTCACCCGCCAACAGCCCCATGTGCGCGCCATTGACGTGGGCGAGTATATGGGTTATTCCAAGCCCAGCGTCAGCCGCGCGGTCGGTCTGCTTAAATCCGGCGGTCTCATTCAGGTGGATGCGGACGGGTACATCACACTCACCGAGGACGGTGCGGCGGTGGCCAAAAAGGTGTACGAGCGTCACACGGTGCTGTCCGCCTGTCTGGTGCAGCTGGGGGTGGATAAAGAGACCGCCGATGCCGACGCCTGCAAGATTGAGCACGTGATCAGCGATACCACCTTTGATGCCATCAAGCGGCACATCCACCGCACATAAACCGTTCCCATTCCCGGCCATTCTGCGGTCTGTTCCTTGGTGACAGACACAGGATGGTCGTTTTCGTTTTCTGCACTTTTGGCAATCTGTGTGCGGCATTGAGGCCGTGCCAAACCGAGACAGCCCGGAGCGAAAATCGCTCCGGGCTGCTCAGCGCACATCCCAAAATACCAGTCCGGTCAGATACAGGCTCACAATAAGCAGCGACCCATTTCCCCGGCCGGACAGCGCCAAATACAATGCGCCCGCCGCCAAAGGCAGCAGCACCACCGCCGACGCCACACGCAGCACCCGCTCCGCCCGCTCCGGCGTGCCCCGCAAGCACAGCAGACTGCGCAGCACCTGTCCCCCATCCAGCGCTGCAGCCGGCAGCAGATTGAAGACGCCCAGCACTCCGTGCACCATCGCCGCCCGGGGGCATCGAACCGCCCACAGCACCGCGGCTGCAACAAGGTTGATCCCCGGTCCGGCCAGAGAAATGAATATCTGTCGCCCATAGCCGGGCATATGCTGGCCGTCGGTGACGATGCGGGCGCCGAAAGCCCCCACCGTGCAGCTTTCCGGCGGACAGCCCGCCGCCAGCATCGCCAGCAGATGCCCGCCCTCATGGATCAGCGACGCCAACAGGCACGGCAACGCCAGACCCTCCGGCTGGCACAGGAGCAGCACCGTCACCAGCGCCGGAAACAGCAGACTCAGCCGCCACCGGACGGGACCCAGCCGTCCCTCAAGCCTGCCGGACATACCGATCCAGCGGCACCATACCGCCGGGGTGATACACGGTGCCATCGCAGCTGACCTGGATATGCAGATGGTTTCCGGTAGCCGCACCGGTCGCTCCTACCAGCGCGATCGTCTCTCCGGGGCGCACCACCGTCCCCGATGAAACCAGCAGACGGGAACAATGGGCATACAGCACCTCCACCCCATCCCCGTGGGACAAGCGCACATACCGGCCGAAGCTGGCGTTTTCCTCTGCGGCAACCACCGTGCCATAAAACATCGCCGCGATCGGCGTTCCCTCCGGCGCGGCGATATCCACGCCGCGGTGGAACTGCTCATCTCCGCCGGTGGGACTGTCCCGATAGCCGTAGCCGGAGGTCAGTGTGCCGCTGCGTAAAGGCAGCACAGCGCAGCGATTCACCAGCAGCGGCACTGCCAGCGTCCCCTCCGGCGGCAGCCGCCCGCCACCCGTCCCGGAAGCAGCCGGCGTTTCACCGCTCTCGGCAGAGGAACGATTCTGCCTGTCATCGGAAGAATTCTTCCCATCATCAGTCGACGTTTCGCTTTTATCATCACCAGAAGCATTCTGCGTATTTTCGGAACTTTGGTTCCTGTTTTCTTCTATTTGGCTCTCATTTCCGGAGCTTTCGTTCCCCTCGGCAGCGGACGCCTGATCATTGCGACTCTCCAAAGAGCCGGACACCGCCTCGGCGGGATCCCCGTCCCATAACCGTGCCAGCGTCGCCAGCAGATCATTGCGCATGAGACTGTCCCGGAAGCTGTTTTGCAGCTGGGTGTAAGCGCCCCCTCCGGCGGTGCGCAGCAACAGCAGCAGCAACAGCACCACCGCACAGGCAATGCTCTGCACCGCCACCACCCGTCCGGTTCCGGCCGGCTTCTTTTCCCGGATCGGCTCCGGTGCATCGGTCTGCGACGGCGCAGGCGCGGTCCACTGAGCGGTGCCGGTGGCCGGCGGCCGCATTCGGCCGGTCGAAACCGGCGGCAAATCCCCACCCCACGGTTGCTGAATCATCATTGCATTCCTCCCGTTTGTTCAGACAGAGCCATGCACCAGGATACTCTTCAAAACCCACGGCTCCGTTTTTTTGTTTTTCACACCGCCGACTGTCCGTCCCACTCGCCGGACTGTCAACGCACATAGACCAAACGATTCGGATACAATGGCTTCTGAAACGGACTATTTTCCCGTTTTGTTTGTCTGATCACTCACAATACGGCAATCTTGCTGCGTTCTTCGACCGCCCGTACGAAAAAACATCTCGTATGCGATTGAAAATCTTCTGCGAGCAGCGTTTTTCGGCGGCGGGTTGCCCATCCGAAGAATGCTGACGTATGCTGGCGGAGGACAACAAAACCGGCGAGAACGCCGTTTAGCCGAAAAAGCCATGGTACCCTGTGCGCATTGTCTACCGGCTCTATTCGCCCGAAAGGCAGGTGTCTCCTACACAATAATGCAGATCAGCCCGTTGCAGCCCTCATTGATGATCCGTTCCACCGTCTCCTTCAGCTTGAGCCGCGCATCCTCCGGCATATGTACCAGCTTGTTGTGCAGGCCCTCGTTGACCAGCCCATACAGCGACGTGCCAAAAATGTTGGACTCCCATATTTTCGACGGCTCCTCGGAGAACTGACCCAGCAGATAATTGACCAGATCCTCGCTCTGCCGTTCGCTGCCCACGATCGGGCAAACCTCCGTGGTGATCTGCGCTTTCATCATATGGATGGACGGAGCATCGGCGCGCAGCCGCACCCCGTACCGACCGCTCTGTCGGATGATCTCCGGTTCCTCCAGGTGCATTTCCTCCATATCCGGCATGACGATGCCATAGCCGGTTGCCTCCACCTGCTCCATGGCGCCCTGGATCTTCTTATACTTGCGGCTGGTCTGCGCCAGCTCCAGCATACAGCTCATGAGCGCCCCCTCATCGGGAATGTCCAGTCCGGTGGCCTCGCCCAGAATCTGATAGAACAGCTCCGGTTTCACCGCCGCACCCACCACAGCGCAGCCCTTTCCCAGATCTACCCGTTCCAGCGCCGCCGAGTCCACATAGGGGCAGGCGCCCAGCTCGTCGGCGATACGGCGAATCTCGCTGACCCGTTCCACATCGGCGGCCGCACGCCGCACCGATTCCATAACGCCCGCCCGTACCGGATGCTGCGCCTCCAGCTGCATGAGCCACCGCGGCAGCCGAATGCCCACCTCCCGCACCGGGAATTGGGACAGCAGCGCCTCCAGTGTTTCCCGAATTTCATCCTCCGTCATGGTCTGGCAATTCACCGGCACCACGGGGACCCCGTATTGCTCGCTCATATCCGCCGCCAGCTTTTCCGCCTGCGCCGACTCCGGAGCCGCCGTATTCAGCAGCACCGCAAAAGGCTTATGGATCTCCTGCAGTTCCCGGATGACCCGTTCCTCCGCCTGGCGATATTCCTCCCGCGGAATATCGGTGAAACTGCCGTCGGTCGTCACCACCAGACCCACCGACGAATGATCGGTAATCACCCGGCGCGTCCCCTCTTCAGCCGCCATATTGAAAGGGATTTCCTCCTCATACCAGGGCGTTTTGACCATCCGGGGCTGTTCATCCTCAATATACCCCAGCGCCGACGGCACAATATACCCCACACAGTCGATCAGACGCACCCGCATATCTGTTACGCCATCCAGCGTGACCTTTGCAGCCTGCTCCGGTATGAATTTCGGCTCCGTTGTCATAATGGTGCGCCCGGCCGCCGACTGGGGCAGCTCATCCGTCGCCCGCTCCCGGCGGTAGCCATCCTCCATATGGGGGATCACCAGCGTATCCATGAACCGCTTGATGAATGTGGACTTGCCGGTGCGCACCGGCCCCACGACGCCCAAATATACATCCCCGCCGGTGCGGGCCGCCATATCCCGATAAACATTGCTCGTTGCTTCCATCTCCGCATCCTCCGCTCCTGTATCGTTTGTACATCTGTATGCAGGCGGGACGGGTATTATACCGCTCACCGGAAAAAGGCGCTCTGTTCCGCCTGCGATACCCCACACAGGAACGGCGCGCCGCATATGCAGACAGACCCGGCACAAGCCTTTCGGTTTGTGCCGGGTCTGCCATGTTGTCCATATCCGCCGATCATTTCAGGAAGCCGCTGATAATCTGCGCCTCGGCCTCCTGCTCGGTCAAGCCCAGGGTCATAAGCTTTACGATCTGTTCACCGGCGATCTTGCCGATGGCCGCCTCGTGGATCAGCGCCGCATCCAGATGGTTGGCGGTCAGCTCCGGGATCGCGCTGACGTGTCCGTGGTCCATGATGATGGCGTCGCATTCCGTATGGCCGTTGCAGCGGTTATTGCCGTTGATGCGGGAACGAAACACCTGACGGGAATCGTCTCTGGCCACCGAGCGGGATACCACATCCGCCTTGCTGTCCACACCGTCCAGATCCACCGTGAAATCCGTTTCGGCCACCTGATGCCCGTGGGTCATGATCTTCTCCCGGATCACCAGACTGGCGCCGTCGCCCAGCTTGCCCTTTGTCACCCGCAGGGTGGAGCTGATGCCCTTAATCTGGGCCGTTTCCATCTCCATGTGCGCACCCTCGCCCAGTTCCACAATGGTGGTGGGGTTCATCACATTCTGGCCGTTGCCGTCGCCCTCCCCGTAGTGGTTCTCAATATACTTCACATGAGCGCCCGGCGCCAGATGGAAGGTGTGGATACCGTCGTGGCGGGATTCCTCAGCGCCGCCGTTGTGTATCCCGCAACCGGCGACGATGGTCACATCGGCGTCCTCGCCCACATAGAAATCGTTATACACCAGATCGGTCAGACCGGTCTGGCTGATCAGCACCGGAATGTGCACGCTCTCGTGCCGGGTGCCGGGCTTTATAATGATGTCAATACCCGGATGATCGGTCTTGGTGACAATATCAATATGCTCCGTGGTATTCCGTCCGGCCAGCTGTCCGTTGGCGCGGATATTATACGCGCCCTGGGGCACATCGTGCAGCCCGGCCACCTGCTCCAGCAAATTCCGTTCAATCGTATCCATAGTCCTCGTCCTTTCCGCCGTCAGAGCTTCTGCTGCAACACCGAACAGGTGCCGCCGGAATTCTCGTCCGCCAGCAGTCCCGGCAGAATCTCCTCCCGGCTGCCGTCCGCCCGAATCTCGCCGTCGGCGATCACGATCACCCGGTCGGCGATCTTGAGAATGCGCTCCTGATGGGAAATAATGAGGATCGAGCCACCCAACTTCTCATGCATCTTCTCAAACACCTGAATCAGATTATGAAAACTCCACAGGTCGATGCCCGCCTCCGGCTCGTCAAACAGGGTCAGCTTTGTGCCGCGGGCGATGACCATGGCGATCTCGATCCGTTTCAGCTCCCCGCCGGACAGACTGGCATTCACCTCCCGGTCGATATACTCCCGGGCGCACAGCCCCACCTCGGAGAGATAGGCGCACGCCTCCGCCACGGACAGCTTGCGTCCGGCGGCCAGCGTGATCAGGTCCCGCACGGTCAGCCCCTTGAAACGCACCGGCTGCTGGAATGCAAAGCTGACGCCCAGCCGTGCCCGGTCGGTGATGCTGCGGTCGGTGATATCCTCACCGTCCAAGAAAATTTGCCCCTCTGTGGGCACAAAAATACCGGCGATGATCTTGGCCAGCGTGGATTTTCCGCCGCCATTCGGGCCGGTGATTGCCACAAACCGCTCATCCACCGACAGGTTGATGTGCTTCAGTATCTCCCGCGGTTTCCCGTCCGTTTCCACGGTATAGGAGACATTTTTCAGTTCCAGCATATGCAGGTTCCTTTCCCGTTCGATTAGTTTCCGGAAGTGTCGGAGGTTTCCTCCTCCACATACCCGTTGCAGGTGATCTCATAGGTGATCCCATCCAGCGGGTCATCCTTGATGGATACATACTCCGGCGAAATATAAAAGATATAGGTATTATATCCCTGTTCCGGCACAACATACTTGTCGCTGATCTTCGCGGTATAGCCGCTGGCGATCTGCGCCCCGGATTCGGTATTGGACAGCTTCACCTCCAATGAGGACATATGCTGGGGCTTATCCAATCCGTTGCCCAGCGTCATCTGCACGCACAGAAATCCGCCCTTGGTATAATACACCCGGTTCACCGTGGCGGTCAGCCCGTCCTCGGACAATTCCGGCTGGGCGCTCTCATCCAGAAATTCCGCCGTGTTGGTCTCGCTCTTTTCGTACTGTTCATCCTTCATATCCGAACCGATCTGCCAGGCCAGCAGCCCGCCGCACACCACCAGGATCAGCCCCAGCACGCCCACCGTCACCCAGCGATCCCGGCGCGCCTGAACGGAATCCCCGCCGGCGCGGCGACGTTCCCGCTCCGCCTTGAGCTGCTGTTTCAATTCCAGGCGCTCCTGCGCTTTCTGCGCCTTGATCTCCGCCCGAATTTCCTCACGGGAACGGGAGCGGCCAAATATCTCCGGCTGCTCGTTCGTGCCGCCGGTCTGTTTAACGGTATCCGGTTTCTTTCCGCTCATCGTGAAGCTCCTTTCTCCTGACAAAGCATCGGAGCAGCCGCAGGCATACAGAGCGGGAAACATCCCCATCCCGTACCGTCGGCACTCCTTTCGGCTCGCTCAATCAAACCGATGTCTAAAGTGTTATTGTACACGAAAACTCCGTATTTGTAAAGACCTTCCGTCGAAAAAGGCGGTTTTTCGACTTTTCATAAAGGGCGGAGGGGTCAGGCAAAGATTGCCTGACCCCTCCCGGGCGACCGATGGACGACAAACGCCGCCGATCGTCAGATGCTTTTACAGTATGTGCAGGTATTTCGGGTCTTTCAGCACCACACCCGGCTGCTCCCGGATCATCCGGTCATCCTGGAAAGTGCAGCCGTCAAACAGAATGTTGGACACCGTGAAATTCGCCACCGGCCGGCGGGGCGCAGTCTCGATATCCATTCGATTCTGTCGCATTACGTTCTGGGGTCGATCTCAAACCGGCACTTATCCCCATGGGTGCAGTTATCAAACACGCAGCCAATGTATTTCCCCGCCGCCCGGTTCTTCTCTACGAAGTGGATCCCGTTGAAGCGACAGCCATGGAAGGTCACATCCACCAGCGGCCCGATCTCCGTGAAATCGGAGCCGGGAACCCCACGGTCGTAGGCCGCGATCTCAATATCCCCGTTATCGAACACGCAATTGCGGAAAACCACCTCTTTGGGGATGGGACCTTCGCAGTCCCCCTCCTGCATGAGCCACAGCGCCAGCACGTCGAAATAGGTGTCTGTGACCTCAATCTTCCCCTTAAATCGGCCGGTTCCGGCGATACAGCAGTTATGGATCCGGGAATTGGGCGCCGCAAGATTCGGGCAGTTGACCCGGATATTCGGATTACCCTCAATCCCGCAGAAAGGCGCATCCAGATAATTGGTTTCATCCTCGACCTTCACCACCGTGGCCGTGCCGTAGTACCGGCCGGTGACACGGTCGTAGGCCTCCAGCGTATCCCCCGACCGGTAACTGACCAGCCCCTTGAATTCCATAGAGCGCAGCTTGATGGCGCAGCCGTCCACGCTGTCCACATAGGAAGTGGTATCGCAGATATTCATAAAGTCGTCGCCGGCCCACCAGATGGAGCAATTCTCCCAGATAAACGCACCCCGGTTATCCACGCAGTGAAAAATATCCCGCCCGGTGGTCATATAATTGGTGCCGTACCGGGCATTCGGCCGCACATGGGAATCGTAGAACCGGATATCGCCCACATTTCCCTGAAAATAGAACATAAAGCAATCGCCAGACTGAAACTCCACATTCCGGAAGGCCACATCACCGCAGAATTTCATGCCGCAGATCAGTCCCCTGCCATGGCCCGCCGAGCCGCTGGGCCACATCCACGGCGTATTGAGCCCCAATTCCCGCACGGAATCCACCGCCTGCTCATAATGGCGGGGATATACGCGATACCGGCAGTCTCCCTCGGACACGATACGCTGAATGGGCAGAAACCGCCGCCGAAGCGGACTGCGGTAGTTGGGGGAGGCATAGTACAGATCCTGATCAATGGGGAATACACATATTCCCCGTCCGTCAGATTCTCATCCATGGGAGAGGCTATCTGCACCCGCAGGAACCGTCCCTCCTCGTCCGTCTCCTCCACGGTGCCGGATATAAAGGTCGGTATGCGATGATCCACGATGATATTGTGATACACCAGCTTTTCGGAATGGAGGTTGAAAAAGCACCCTGTGGAGGGACCCAGTTCCAAACGGCACCCGTTGCCCTCCACCACAATATCCCGGGCGTGCTCAAAGTAGATGACCGTCGTCTGCGACCAGGGCGAGGTCCAGGGGAAATGTTCCCCGAGAGAATCGGCGTAGTACACCTTTCCGGCGGTGAATACCACCGCCGAAGGCTTTTGCAGTCCGGCCGCCGCCTCGCAGCAGTTCCGGATGGCCACTGCATCGTCGTGCACCCCGTCTCCTACCGCGCCGAACGCATCCACATAAAACAGCGTCCGTCCGGAAAGGTCCGCATCCTTGCTGATCGGTCTATTGTCATTCATAGGTAACTCCCTCTCTGTTTTCACCGCCGTCCATCCTGCTGCTCAGACGGTGGATACGATGATCTCCAATTCATTGGCATCGGGAAAGGCCGGATACACATCCTCCAGATTGTCCGAATACCAATACGCCACGGAGGATATATCGTCCTGCAACGGCAGATACCGCCCCTGACTGCGCCAGCCCAGCGCCTGCACCGTCACCTTGATATCCTCCTGAAAATACACCGGGTCGTTTATATGCCAGCGATACATATCAAAATACCGCTGAGATGCATACAGCTGATCGGTATGCCCCATTTTGTACATTCCGGAATAGGGAGTGTAAAACTCCCGGTATTCCCCGTCCACGTCGAAATTATACGCGCCACCGAAATAATCCTCGGTTCCGGTGCCGCAGATGGTGGGGAATTCCCGGTCTCCGTCGATATAGAACTTAACCTCTCCTTCTCCCCACCAGCCATTGGACTTCACGCCCCAGTGCAGATATGTGCCCACATACACCCCGTTGCCCCGGATGCCGTCCAGAATGACATACGGCTCCTTATACGGCAGCGGGTTCACCCGGCGAAACTGGGCGTGAAAATACAAACTGTCGGCGCTGATCTCCTTCTCCTCGCAGTCGATCTGATAGAAGACCTCGACCGAATCCGGCCCCTGATTCTCCACCTCGAACCGGAAAGAGCGAAAATACGGCATCTCGAAATAGCAGTTAAATCCGCGCCGGGGATTGACACATACGGCGAGACTGCTCAGCTGACGGTATTCCGTATAATCCGCATTGCAAAAGAAATCCGTCAGAGGCACCTCCACCGCCGGTGTTTTCTGCCCGTCGAAATAGATGCGCAGGATCACCTGACGGCCGCGCCGGGCGCTGTCCACAATCCAGAAATGCCGAATGGCACCCTGTCCCTTCACATCCGCCAGCACGGCGGTCGTGCCCGCCGCCACGACCGTGTACGGGTTCATTTTCCAGCCCTGACCCAGCTCGCGAGCCGCCCAGGAGCCGCTGCCCTGTGTGGCCATTCCGCCTGCACCTTTCTTGCCGGTCAGGTTTTCACTGGAAATTGAAAACGATCGTACATCCTTCTTGATTGTTAAATTATGCAGCATTTTCTACGTCCTCCTTCAGAATTTATATTGTAATTTTACCAAGCGCACGGTATAATGACAATAGCATTTGTTGGCGTAGCATTTAACATTTCTTGCTGCGCATCCCATTTCACGGATGCAACACAGGAGGACACCCATGTATTATATCGACACAAACACCCTGAATCCGTATATACGCGTCGCCCAGCACAGCATCATCCCCCAGGGTCACCGGGTATGCCGACGTGCCATATTCGACTATGAGCTGATCTTCATTGAGAGCGGGAGCATGGTGCTCAACTATAACGGGCAGGACTATCACTGCGATGCCGGACAGTTCATCCTGCTGCACCCAGGCATTTCCCACTATATTCCGCCCATCGCACAGGACCTTTCCCAGCCGCACATTCACTTTGATCTGCTGTACAATGCGAACAGCACCGTGACCCCCATCTCTTTCAAGGATCTCGACCAGTTTTCTGATGAGGAACTGCGGATCATTCAGGACGATCTGCTCACCAACTCCTCCCCGTCGCCCTTCGTCGCCTTTTCCGATCCGGCGGCCGCTACCGACGCCTTCTTCCGCACCATCGAATGCTACCAGAAGAAGCGATCCATCCTCGCCAAAAGCGCCTTCTTCGAGCTACTGGACCACCTGATCACCGACAATTTCCCCAGCTGCTTTACTCAGGGAAAGGAATACAGCGTCGCCTGTCAGATCAAAGATCTGATTGATTTCGGACAGGGAATCAACATGAATCTGGAGGATTTTGAAAAGCAATTCGCATACAGCCGCTATTATCTGGAAAAGCGATTCCGGGAAAAATACGGCATCAGTCTCATCCGCTACCGTAATCAGAAGAAAATCCAGCTGGCCTGCAAATTGCTGGGAGAAATGTCCGTTTCAGCCGTAACGGCAGAGCTGTCCTTTTCCTCCATCTATGCATTCAGCCGCGCCTTCAAAAAGCAGACCGGTCAGACCCCCTCTGAGTATACACAGTCGCTGCGCAAGGATCAATGAATGTGTTTGAGCGTCTGGGCCACCCGCTCGGCGATCGTTGTGGTCTCCATGCCGAAGATGGAAGTGTGCAGCTTGCCGTTCAGCGGCTTTGTCCAGTAGGGATCAATCCCCTCGATACCGTTGGCCATTCCCAGGATGGAGCCGACGGTGGCAGCATTGCAATCGGTGTCGAAGCCGGTTTCCACCGTCATGCATAGGGATTTGGAATAATCCCCGTTGCCATATAGCAAACCGGCGGCTACGATCATAGCGTTCGAGATGGTGTGGCACCAGCCATGCTTTGTATATTCATTATAGCGGGCGTGAATATCCGCAAAGCACTCCTCTTTGGATACACCCTTTTCGTACCCGGTCAGCACATCGCTGATGGCCTCATACAGGCGGGAGGTATGGGGGATCTGAGCAAGACCGCCCCGCAGAATCGTCGGGATATCGTTGGTACACGCTGCGACCGCCAACATGGCCGCCACGAACATTTCTCCGTAGATGCCGTTTTTCACATGGGAGATGCAGGCATCCCGGTGCGCCATCTCGGCGGCAAGCTCCGGGTCTCCCGGATTGATATAGCCGAAATAGTCGCCTCGGATCTGCGCGCCGATCCATTCCCGGTACGGATTTTTATACACCGCCGTTTCGGGCGGTTCATAACCGTTGATGAAATTCCGGTACGCGACCCGCTCCGCCGTGCAGCACACATTCTTGCTTTGCAGATCCAGCCATTCTCTGGACACGTCGCAGGAGGTGAATCCCCTGCCGTACCGCTCGACGATCTGCTGCGCCAGCACGGTATAATTGATGTCGTCATCCGCCGGAAATCCGTCCACGGCATCCGCATAGCACCGTCCCGCGAACCGGTATTTGTACTTATTGAGGATTTCCTCGGTGATATCCGCTTGCAGAATATACCGATGCAACGGATAATTCCCCGTTTCCTTCAGGAAAGGGATCAACTCGTCGCTTTTGATGCCCTCGATGGTTTTGCCAAAAAGGCAACCGCAGATACGCCCCGTCCATGCGCCGAGAATCTTACGCTCCAGACAGCCCTTATCCGGCGCAGGGATCGGCGGTGCGGCCACGCGACAGTTGCGTATCTCCTCCAGGTCGGACGGCTCGTTGTAGGGATAGTTCTCTACGGTTTTTGCATTGATGACCGCCTCGAACAGGATGTCCCCCAGCCGTTTTTTGATCTCATTTGTGGGGAGCATGGCCACCGCCTGAAAAACGCCCTCATAGATACGCAGATCCAGTCCCTCGTCGGTGGACTGCTCATACTCGGTCAGCAGATCGGCGCAATAGATCTCCCATTTGTGCATTTTCTCATAGTTCGGACGGAGCTGACGATTTGTGTTCATTTCCTCGATGAATCGGCCGTTGCTGTCCAGAATCAGCGTATCCAGAGAGACGCCGAAGTGCTTGCCGATGCGGACCAGCATATCCAGCTTGGGGACCGAGGCACCGCTCTCCCATTTTTGTACCGATTGTCTGGAAATGCCCAGCAGCTCGGCAAATTGCTCCTGCGACATATTGCGGGTCATCCGCAGCTTATATAATACATTTTCCAGCGACATAGTAGTTCTCCTTTGACGTTTTGTTGTCCCCATTATAATCCACCCCATCCGCATCCGCAAGAAAACACAGCATACTATATTCGCAACTGCCAGTTGTCAACTCCGAAAAAAGCCGTCGCCGACTCTATCACTTATTCTACACTTTTTCCCCGGATCATAAGGCAAATCCGTTCACAAGTGCTATTTTCCAGCTTTTCCCAGCCGTGGCGGAGACGAGTCGGCGCTACCGTCCGGAGTTGCCCTACACATGGTGCAGTTTGCACGCACGGCTTCTGTTCCTCCCCCCACGGTTCTCTCGCGGCAGCCGCCCGCCCCCGGCAGACCGCGGACGCTTGATCGCTGAACAGGTCCGCCCCGAAGAAAGCATAAAAGCACAAGTCGGCGTCCACAAATTCGGAAAGCAAGCCGGAAGAGAGAGACTTCGAGCTCTTATCATCGGGAGCTCCTCCTCTACACAACCGTAAACCGTTTCCATCCGTACGGCGCTGTCTCCGTCTTCGATAAGCAGAGATACAGCGCATATGCACCGTTTCTGCGCTTATCCGTCAAATTTATCGGAGATGTGTTTACGTTTGTAGCATAGTAAATCATTCCCTTTTGAGATAATAAAAAGGCAGATAGAGTTTTGATTTCTATCTGCCCGTGTATCGGATATTCGGTTTTACGGTCGTTCGAGTCTATCCACAAAGGGAAAACGGTGTTTTGGTATCTACGTTTTGGTGCAGAGAAAAATCGCCGTTTGAGTAGCAAAAAAGCCCGATATAATCGGGCTTTTCGCTAGACGCATCTTTTTTTCCAGATTCTTCCACCCGTACCCAACAGAGATACCTTTCTGTTTTTGGCAAGGGTACTCCGTATCACTTGTGGCAGCCATTTTCCTTCACTCCTTGACGTTTTTCAACCTTTTATCGTGCTATTTCAACTTCCGTGCCGGCGGCGGACATCGCCCGGTTCTTCCCTTCTATTTCTACCGGGCTTTTCAGCGCTCTGTTTCGTCCCACAGATCGCCGCAAATTTGCCAGACGGGTTCGTTTTCATAGTGCTGACGGATGCTTTTTTTGGAAAAAACAGAAACGTTATTCCGATCGGCTCCGGCGTCGATGAGCAGCCGAAAAATACGCCGCAGATCCTCCCGCATTTCCGGCGTGATCGGGCGGCCGGGATAGAATTCTCCGGTTTCTTGATTCTTGACGGGACAGAGATTGTTTGCCTCCGACACCGCCTCCATCAGGCAGTTCCGCCCATAATGGTCGGTGACGGATACATCCGCCCCCAGCTCCAGCATACGCCGTAAAAACGCGAACGCATCGTCTGCCTGTTCCTTGGTGTGCTTCCATTCCAGCTGCATCGGCGTGGTGTCCTTTCCGTCCCAGGCGTAGCGGCGGGCGTTCCATATAGCCGCATTCACGCCGTCAAAGAGCACCGGGCGGGCTTCCTCAGCAATCTTTCGGTCCGGGAGATACTTCACATCGGCACCGCTCTCCAGCAGCAGCCACGCAATCTCCTTGTGCCGTCCGGTGCAGAGTGACACCTGCAGCGGCGACATTCCCCGTGTATCCAGCGGTCGTTTGGGCGCGATGGCGTTGACGGCGGAGGGGTCCGCCGCAAGAATGGCTTTGACTCCGGCGAGATCATCCGCTCGGATCGCATCAAATATTCCCGCGTCGTCAGATGTCGGTTTTCTGCTTTCTTTTTTCATACCCTGTACCGCCTTTCGCAAAAAGGGCTTGCCGCGGCAAGCCCTTTTTGCTATGTTCAGATTTTTTCGATCACAAGAAGTCCCGCCGACATCGTCAGACAGCCGTCCTCGTCGGGCGTGAGCTGTTCATACGGGTCTACGGGCACACCGCCCACATCGCCCTCCATGCCGGTAAGCTGGCGTCTGTGGCTGTGCATTAAAGTCACCCGTAATCACGCTGAAATCACCCGGCATTTGCTTAACGGTTTGGATAAGCAATTTGGAGCTTTTGAGTTGACAACCATCCCCAAACCCATAATGGGTATTGAGAAAATTAAAAGTCTTACCGCAGGTCTTATCGTACAGTCTCGCCCAGATACAAATGCGCTTAAAATGCCACTCATCCCAACCAGCCGACTGGATATGCGGTGTATCGGAAAGCCAAAAATATCCCGCGTCCACGCAGCGGAACCGTTCTTTTCTCCACATAATTGGAGGAGATTCCAGATCCACCGTATCCCGATACCGATTAAGCAGCTCGTATTTCTCTCCGTAATCCCGTTCCAGAAAGTCATACCATACTGGTGTAGACTCCTGGAAGCCGATAATATCCGCATCGTATGTATCCAGAATTTTCTTTAGGCGCACTGCCCGTTCAGCTACGGAATTTCCGTCTGGGTCGTTAGCGCAACGAATGTTAAACGATATTACCTTCATTTTCGTTCTCCTCGCATTAGTCAATTGAACCAGACTAAACTGTTATTCTACCATCATTTTTTCAGGCTGTGCCAGTAAAAATCTGCCAGCTTGGCGCAATGGCGCAATGGCCCTGGTTAACGTTCCATTCGCTGTCGAACCGCATTGAACCAAGGAATAGAATTAGAAGCCCACAAAGTTTTGGTGGATATGGCAGCAGCCGCAGAAGCATATGCCAAAGCCGTGGATATATCCTGACCAACACTGATAGCCGGTAAATGTACCCCCCGCCCGTCGGCTCTTGCAGCCGCTATCGGCTGATTCAACCCATTGCAATTGTGCATTTTCGGAGAATCTCTCAGGAGCTGCACAATATCCCACTATCTTTGGCACGTCCGCTCAACGGATTCACGCCATAATATCATTTTCCTTAATGTAGGCAACGATTTCATTTACCTCACAGAAAGCCAGTGCCACAACCGTATCAGCACCGCCGTAGTAAATCGCTATTCTGCCGGTCTTGCTATCCGTCAACGCAGCGCAAGGGAACACCACATTCGGCACATCCCCGACGCACTCGTACAGGGTACGGGGATTCAGCAGATACCCGTCCGCTCTGTGCAATACCTTCCACGGCTCGTGGATATCTGTGATAAACGCCCCCATCGAATAGGTAAATCCATTACAGGAGGTAGTGACACCATGGTAGAAGCACAACCACCCTTCGTCGGTTTCAATAGGCGTCGGGCCGGCGCCTACCTTAGTGCCATCCCATGTATTATATGGACTGATCACGTGGTGGTGTTTTCCCCAGAAGGTGAGATCGGGGCTCTGGCTCAAATATATATCGCCATAGGGTGTATGCCCCTTATCGCACGGCCGAGAAAACAGCATATACATATCGTTGACCTTGCGGGGGAACAGCACACCATTGCGGGATACAGGCAGCGTCGCATCCTCCAGATCCTCAAAGCTCTCAAAGTCCTTTGTCCGTGCAATACCGATAACCGTGCCGCCCGGAATGGAGTTCTTTTTTACGAAAGACAGATAAAACCACCCATCCAATTCACAAAGCCGGGGATCGTATCCATCATAAAAATAGCGATTGTTCAACTGCCAATGAATACCGTCCTCTGAAAAGCCTGTCACCAGCTTTTGCAGTCTGGAGGTCAGATCCACCCGGAACACGCCGGCAAAGCCGCCCTTATACGGAACTACCGCCGAATTGAATATGCTATTGGATTTCGGTAAAGCATCCCGCTGGATGATAGGGTTCTCGGAATACCGCCAGATAGGATCCTTACACCCCTGCGGTTTATCCTGCCACGGAATATTCGCCAGTTCTTTGCCGATGATCTTTGCCATCTTCAGTCAACTCCTTAATTTCAAATGAAAAGTTTCCGTTCGTTATATGTTTTTCCGGTTCACCCGGTAACGAAACAACCGCTGTTGCATTTGCCGGAATGCCGATCTGCAATAGAATTTTTCCGGACACTCGCTGCCAATGAACTTTTACTGAGCCCATGGGGGTTTCAATCGTTGTATTCAGCCGATTTAATTCCTTGGAAAACACCGGTTCCACAGCGATTTCACTAAATCCCGGTTTCGCCGGTGTGATTCCTGCCAACCGGGTGAAAAATCCAGTGATTGCACCCGCAAACATAGCATGGTTATGCGAAGCCATATTGCCGCTCTCATACCACTGTTCCCACAGGGTGGTTGCTCCCTTGTCGAACTGATACTTGAAGCTGGGGAATTCATCGCCGAAAAAGCTGCGAATTGCCAAATCCACATCCCCCGCATCCGCCAGACACTCAATAAAATGTCTGGTTCCGAAAATGCCCACATGTAATTTCTCGTGATTGTTTCGGATATTTTGCAGCAGGTTCTTCTCGATCTGCGGACGGAATGTCTCCTCAGCCAAGCCATCCGCCAATGCCAGGATGTTTGGCGTTTGTTTGCCATCCGAGTACGTTGCGGTTTGGGGGTCAAAAAACAGTTCGTTATACACCTGCCGAGCGGTATCATAATACCTCCGATACTGTAGAGCCTTCTCGGCATTTCCAAGAACCGTTTCCATATCCGCCATACAAGCGGCGCACAACGCCAAAGCGGCAACCTCCACCTCGTAACGGCTATCAGCTGAGGTCTCATATTCTCCCGGCACATTCGGTATGCACCAATCGCCAAACAGCACTTCGTCATCCTTCTTAGGCTTTGCGTCCGGCCATTGTCTCATATATTGATGCATCCGATCGGCGTTGTGGCGGTGCATAGTTTCTATGATTCTCGTATCGCCATAATGGTGATACAGGAGATCCGTCATAACGAGGATCTGCCCGTCCCATGACGGATAACGGATTGTTGCCTCCTTTTCATTGTAAGCAGACCACAACCAGCGCAGGAAGTAATTATGCAGGTCCGCACAGTACACCGCCGCATCATGATAGGCAAACAAATCCATCGCACAGGGGGTTCTTTCGTCCCGTGCCGCACAGTCGGATGAATACACAATATTATTCGATTTCATGGACCACAAAGCATTGCTATACAGTTGATTCAGCAGCGGATTATCGGTGTCAAATTCCGCAGTCCCATCAAACGCCGTATGGACAGCGCAGGCGACAATGGTACCCTCGGGCGGAACTGCACTCAAGCCGGTTATCCGCACATAGCGAAACCCATGGTATGTAAAATGGGGAGTATATGTCTCGATTCCGCTCCCTCTGCAAATATACGTGTCGGTCGCCTTAGCGTTGCGGTTGGTGAAATCATCCAGCGCCGGTTCCCCATCTACAACCTTCAGCTCCTCTGCATAGGCGATAGTCACTTCGCTTCCGGCATTTTCCGCAACCATCAACCGCACGAAACCCGCCATATTCTGTCCGAAATCCAAAATATAACTGCCGTCACGGAGCACATAGGTCTTTGTCGGGCGGAATGTTTCATAAACATCAATTTTCGCCCCCGGAATATGCCGAAAGAGTTTTTCTTCCTCCTCTGTCAATCGGCAGCAACTCCAGTCCGCATCATCAAACCCCTGTGCAGACCAACCATCCATCTCTTTGCGAGCATCGTATGTTTCGCCATTGTAGATATTGTCGGACAAAATCGGTGCCTGAATGGAGTATTTCCAAGTTTCATCGGTATAGATTTTTTCAATCTCACCATTTTCCCGCTCAATTGACAAAAAGCCAATAAACCGTTTGGGATCTTCCCAATGCTCCATAAATCGGTTCAGATTCTTGTTGTACCCATCCCCGATTTGCAACCCGATACAGTTTTCGCCGGCGATTATGCACTCTGTCAAATCAAAAACATCGTAAAACAACACATTACCGTAACCGGAATAATTGGACAGGAACATTCCGCCATCGAATTTATGTCCATTGACGTACAACTCGTACCATCCATAACTGAAAAAATACAGCGTGACACGTTTCGCATCAGAAATACAAAAGCTTTTCCGTACCAACGGTGCAATTGGTGTTTCTTCATCCACACAGATCCATTGACCAGGCATATGTCCGTCCAAAAGAGCCGTTGTGAAAGAGCATACACCCGAGTGGAGTGTATTTTCGCCCACCATCACAGTTAAGGTAAAATAATACCGTGTATCCGGCATCAACTTTTTGCCGTCATACACAATATCAAAGGATTGTCCGCTTTCAACCGCACCGCTATCCCAACACACATTGGTACAAGCGGCATCGGCAAACACTTTTACCCGATAGCTTTTTTGGAACACACCGCCTGCTTCCGACTCCAGTTTCCAGGAAAAAGCCGGGCGCTCACTGTCGATTCCGACAGTATCGCTCGCATAATCCACTCTGATGTCATAAATACGCATACACAACCATCCTTTTCCAAGTCATTCCAAACAACCCATTCAGTTTTTATTTCCGGTAAAATATTGCCAAAAAGGCACTTCTAAGCAATTGACAAAAATGCATTTGACAATTGCTGTCTCAAATGGTAGTATAAAACTAAAGAGCACAACGTCCTCCGTTGAATAAATGTGCTATTTTAACAGCCCGTGAGCCATTTCTCTGCACTTATTGTTCATTCTACCCGTCATAATTATATTCTTTGCCTTTTCGGCATGGAATAGATATTATTGCTTTCGGAATATGGAATATATTGCTATCGGATGGAGGTGCGTTCCCATTTCGGATTTTGATTTCTCTAAAGTACAAGGACTCAATGAGCCGGATCACGATGAATACGCTATGTGCGCCGGCAATTATATCCATGTACACTCCTGCGGCGTATCATCCTGTGTTGCCCACGATTTTTGCCGACCGGATGGCAGTCTTGATTATATGCTCAATATGGTAGCGGAGGGGTCTCTCCACTATAATATCCACGACACTGCAGATGGCGACACCTTCAAGGCTACCAAAGGAAGTATTGTTATTTACAGGCCGGGGGAGCCTCAGTTCCTCACCAAAGTCTCACCGAACATCACTCGCTATTGGATACACTTTTTAGGATTCGGTGCGCAGAAGACGTTGGAGCAATGTCATCTGGACGAAGCTCGATTTTACAAAGTGAAAGATGTGAATGCACTGGAAGAAATCTTTCTAAAAATATTGAGCGAAGTGCAATCTACGTCCGAATACAAAATTGTCAAATGCAATGCCTATCTGCTGGATTTGCTTTCAGAAATCGCACGGTTGATTGAAAACGGCCCTCATTACGATAAGCAGCTCAACGAGCGACTTGCACCGGCATTGAAAGTCATCAACACGCAATACCGCAAAAATCTGAACATCGAAGAATTGGCCAGTCTTTGCTACATGAGCAAATATCACTTTATACGGGCTTTCAAAGACTATACCGGATGCACCCCCTATTCCTATCTCACCAATGTCCGAATCAATGTGGCTAAAGACCTCTTAAGAAATTCAAACATTAAGATCGGAAATATCTCGGATGCCGTCGGCATCCCCGACCAACTGTACTTCAGCAAACTCTTCAAAAGGCACACCGGAAAATCCCCCAATGAGTTCCGCAGCGAGCATATGTAAACCTCGAAATGAAAAACCATATTCCATTCTTTCAGACTCCCTCTCTGTAATGAAGACCGCTGTGTGTTTTATGCTCACGGCGGTCTTTCCATATATCAAAGTTACCTCGGTTATTGTTTTTTCTGCTGGTTATAGTTCTTCCATTGGGTAGTTCACTTTCTCCTTCCACCATGACAGGTGGCACCTGTCAGCTTGTTGGCGCAGTTGCCCCTTGGCGGAGGGTTTTGCTTTTTTACTCCGCTTTCAGCTGAAACAGCAGACTGCTTTTGCCGCCTTTCTTACGGTATCGCTGCTCGGTTTCAAGCAGTCCAGCTTTACGCAGATCGTGGAGCGCTCGCCGGACGGTGGACTGCGACAGCTTCAGTTCCGAGGCGATGGTGGGGATCGCAGGCCAACACTCATTGCTCTCATTCGTCCTGTCCGCAAGATAGATATATACCGCAACGGCTCTGTGCGGCAGCTCGGTACGGTAAAGGAAATCAAGACGGCTCATTGCTTTGTACCTCCGTTTCGGTTAAGTCTTTTATGATCTCTGCTTCCGTTACATCGGGAGCAGTTTCTTTTTTCGGCGGCGAGGTACGGATGGGCTTGCCGCCTCCGTTTTTATCCTTTGGCGGAGTTCTCTGCGGCTCGTTCTTCGGGCTGTCCTGTTGTGCCTGACCGCCGCCGTCCGAGTTGCTCGGTGCAGGCGTTTCCTCTTTCCACTGCGGCGGATACTTTTCGAGTATACCGTCCTGTATTTCTTTCTTATCGGCATACTTAACCTTACGGTTTCCCATATCGGGGACGGTATATGGGTGTTCATCGTCGAATTCAATGCCCCATTTGAAGAACAGCTTTAGGTGTACCCGCATCGGATGCACACCTGTTTTCATTACGATGAAGTCGCCCTTGGGCAAGGACTTGAGTTCGTCCGGCGTGAGTAGTGGGCGCTCTATCATTTGGAGTGACTGTGACGGATCGTTTTTGCTTCTGCTGACAGATCCGCTCATGACCGTGCGGCTACCGAGTGCCTTTGAAAGCGTTTCGGCGGAGCTGCTGTTGGGAGCAAAACCGCCGAAGATGGTGTCCTGCGTATTGTCCACGATGATTTCCGCACCTTCCTTGCCGTAATTCTTTTCAAGTTGGGCGAATGATTGGATGATGGGAACTATCTGCAAGCGTCTTGAACGGGAGGCGGAGAACATCATCTCAGCGCTTTCTATCTTTGGCAAAGTTCCGAACTCATCGCAGAAGAACACACAGCGGTTTTTGAGCTTGCCGCCGTTCTCATCGGCAACGGCAAGTATCTCACGGTAAAGTTGTTGGATGATGAGCGAGATCATAAAGAAAGTATTGGGATTTTCCTCCGGCATAATTACAAAGATAGCCGACTTTTGATTGCAGAAGGTTTCGGCATCTATCTCGGTATCAAAGCACAGGAGCTGCTCTAACTCGGTATCCAAAAATGCATTGAGTCGGGAGAGTGCGGTTGACATGACCGATGCCATACTCTGCTCGGCGGTGTTGAGAGCCGCACCCGCAAACCATTTTGCCTTATGCTCATTCGGCAGTAACTCCATAAGCTGCTGAAACTGATTCTTACCTTTCTTTTTGGACGGGGCGAGTAGTTCCTGAATGACTTTGAATACCGACACGATGTGCCGTTTCTCCGGCGCACAGAATTCCGCTACCAACAGAATAGTTGCGGTCAGCAAGCCCTCGGCAGCGTCCTAGAAATATGCGTTTTGTCCGAAAGATGCGGCGTCCATGCCGGATAGTATAATGGTCTTGGATATGATTTTCGCATACTTCTCGGCTTTGGCCTTGTAGACGATTTGGTCGGGATTGGCGGCGTATAGGTCGGTGTATTTATTGACAAGGTAAAGGATATTGTTGCCGTTACTGCGAGTGGGATTTCGCAAGTCAATGACCGAAACCTTGTAGCCGTAGTCCTTGGCGATATTGCCGTAGTTACGCATAACATCGCCCTTGGTATCAGTGGAAAGGAAGGACATTCCCGAAGCACAGGCATACTCAATGCACGGGTACAGCCAAAAGGCAGTCTTGCCGACACCCGCCGCACCAATCATAAGCACATGGACATCTCCCGTGTCTATCATAGCGGTGGTGCTGTGCTTACCGCCCTTGCACCCGACCACGATGCCCTGCGGCAGAGCTTCCTCGGTCGGCTCGGTCTTTTTCCCAAGCAGTTTTCTCGGTGCTATCGCCGTCATGGTAGGCGTTTGATTTTGCTTTGCCTGTCTGCGCCATTTCTTTGGAGTAAATGGGATATGGCGGTAGGTCTTTCGTATTTCCGTCTTGTTTGCCCACCGAGCCGTGCCGTGCTGACCGTCGCCTACGGTTTTGCTCTTGATGTTGTTGAGGTTATAGATGTGAGCAATCAGCGTTATTGCACCGAGGACGGCAAACATAACTGCGGCGACGGTGACTAAAGCTGCAATGTTTGGCATTCGGCTTCCTCCTGTTCGTCATATAATAAGTCCTCGTTCCAGTCTTTGTGGGTAGGAACGAAAATCTCATGTTTGATGCCCCGGATAAAGAGCTTGTCGGATATCCTCTTGTTCGCTGCCTGTCCTGCGGCATCGTTGTCCATGCAGAGATAGACGGTGTCGATATTGGGCTTCGCTTTCAGCATTTGGAACAGCACCTGATCCCCGACACAGCAGGCAGCAGCGTAGCTGTGACTTCGCCAATTCTCCTTGTGCAGAGAAATAAAGGACAGCATATCTATGGGAGCCTCAAAGAGATAGAGCGTGTTGTCCGTTCCGGTCCAGTGGAAGCTGTAACGGGGATCGCAGCTTTCCGCATTGCCTTTGTAGGTGCTTTCACTGCCTGTTCCTCTCTTGTGTGCGTGTCGGGCAATGCCGTGTTCATCGTAGCCGACAAATACGGCGTTGTGATAATCGCCGGATTCGTATATCATTTCCTTATGCACAAAGGCCGACAGCACCTCTCGGTCTATTCCTCGGCGGTTGAGCAGATAGGCATACACTCGCCGCATATTATCATTCTGCGGCGGCAATGCAAAAGGTTTTTTCGGTTCCTGTTTTACAGGCTCGGCTCTTTGGATCATGCCGCCGTTATTGCCGAGCAGGAAATTGACGGCCTGCGGAAAGTCCATGTTATAAAATCTGCGGACGAAGTCAACGGCATCGCCGCCGATGCGTTCGTATTGGTGAAACCAAAGGTTTCCTCTGACCGTTACCTTTTCCGAGCCGTCACGCCACACATATTCCTTGCCGGAGCGTTTGAGCTGCTCTCCTTGGCTTTGCAGGAGTGCGACCAAGTCCGTTTGCCGAGCAGCTTCTTTTTGCTCGGCGGTAAAGTGAATGTATTCGGTTGGCATGATTTCTCCTTTCATAGAGAGCAAAGGAGGTTGCGCATAAAATGTATGCGCAACCTCCCCGTGCTATTGTTTGAGGCCGTGTGCCTGTTTCTTTTCCTCGATCTTTCGCCGCAGCTTGCGGTCAATGCTGTGTTCTCTGTTTTTGCGTTCATCCTCCAAGCGGTTTTGAATGATACGAGCCATGTGTCCGAGCAGACGGAGAGAGGCAAGCGCCGCCGTCCAATTTCCGTTGGCACGAATGCTGTGGATAAGCTGTACGGCGTATTGATTGCCATGCTCGGCCGCCAACTGCAAATAATACATTGCGGTATCGGTATCTCTCGGAACATCTTTGCCGTAGAGATAGATTTTGCCGAGTTGGTATTCGGCATAGTTATTTCCGTTCTCAGCGGCGACCATAAAACTGCGGATGGCTTTTTGAACATTTTTGACCTCATCCTCGGTCAGATATATCTTGCCTGCGAGGTATGCCGCATACGGGTTTTTCTGTGCGGCAGCACGGTCAAGCCAACGGACAGCCTGCCGAATATCTTTCGGTATGACTTCGCCCTTGTATAACAGTCTGCCGAGGATAAACTGTGCCGGAGCAAAGTTCCTTGATGCCGACAGATTCAGCAGACGCACGGCTTCGTCAATGTTTTGGACGAGGACATCTCCGTCAAGATACGCTTTGCCGAGCGTGTACGACGCATATTTATTTTCTTGCTCTGCGGATCGGCGGAGCAGGCTCTCGGCTCGTTCGGTATCCCGTTCCACATCATCGCCTTTAATCAGAACCTTGCCGAGCAGATATTCGGCGTATTGGTTATCGTCTTTGACGGCGCTTTCGAGCCAATGCAAAGCGTGGAGCATTTGTTTC